>JAEAMF010000389.1_pt1 | contig 58356 bp, 47 predicted proteins | sample 8958721 | NCBI WGS metagenome assembly JAEAMF01 (sample SAMN16933255, study PRJNA681124) | bioreactor sludge metagenome | isolation source: anaerobic bioreactor treating anionic surfactant - SDBS | place: India: Bengaluru | collected 2019-02-28
GGGATATTTTGAGCTGGTCTAAAAATGCCGTTCGGGAACCTGCCCTTGTTTTCATACGGTGGAAAGAATGATGCAGGTCACCAAGTGGGATATGGAAAAGTATCTGAAACATAAGGCTTATTTTTCGGATACCGATTTTACCGTGAGAAATTACACCTGAAGCGTGAAGTGCATACACTAATTCAATGAGAGCATTTTTGCTGTCTGTCCAAAATATATCTTTGGAGCTTTCCTGCTTTTGCAAAATCATATCAGGACCTTCATCAGGATTGATTTTTGTAAGCAAGTATGAATAGAGCAATTCATTAGCGATAATCCTTGCAATTTTGTAATCGAAAAAAGTCGAGAATGCCGGATCTATTTCAAACACAATACTGTTAAGCCCATCCTGGTAGTTTATATTTCCACGTTTGAAATAAGTATCATCACGGTCTGTTCGTCCCGAGCGGTAATACCTGTAAAAATCGGAATTACAAATATGCTCAATATACTCCCGTTTCAGGTTTGCAAACTGTGTGGAAAAGTAACTGTAATACATTTTTCCATTGCTTACTGGGCAAGTTGTTTCTATTCTATAAACTTTATTATAAAAAATGAGCTTACCGAGTATTTGTGGCTTTATGGTATGGAAGAAATGTATCTCTTCCGCATCGTTTTTAAATCCTTCTTCAATAATGTATTTCTTGACCGAAAATAAAAGGTCTTGGAGATACAAAGTCATTTCATAAGCCTCATCAATCAACCTTTTGCTTTGTGCTGAAATCTTATTCTCCTTGTTGTGTATCTCTAAAAGGATGTTTTGCAGAAAGTATTTCATAGCTTGTAATTTTATAAGGATTAACAGTGCCTCTAGGCTGGTTTTCCCTAATTAAATAACAAACATTAGTATAATAAATGACAATCTTTCCCAACTTGGGGGCAACAGGGGAAAGGTTTTTTTGATTTGCCTATTAATAATTTAAGTTTTATACTGCTAAATAGAAAAATAAGTAGGCATTGTATAAGTATAAAATAGTATAAAAATATAAGCATCCCTTAACCTATTTTTTGTATTTTTGTAATGATTTACAAGGAAAAAAATAGAAAATTAATGCAAATAGTACCATTACTAAATCGTTACCTGATACGATTTCCTACCTCGTAAACTACTCTTTATTAGCCACATTGGACTTTATTAACTTTTTTTTTTAAAAATAATAAAAAATTAACATTTTTTTGTTTTGACTAATAAAAGAGTTAATTTTTATTACAGCGTCTAAATAAAACAAAGCACTCAAAATTGTACCTTTGTAAAAAGCTGTTTATAGATGAACGAAAAGTTGAATTTAGGGATCGATTATTTTAACGAAAGTCCGTTTTATTCGGTAATTTCTTTCCATAAAGTAATTGATGCATTGAAAGAAATTGCCAAGGAAACCGAAACACCTTATCGTGCCATTTATGCGCAATCATTGTTAGAAGAAGTTGCTAAAGTGCCCGAATTGTATGATGGAATCACTTCTAAAAAACTTATTTACGACAATTTGCCGCTGATTCATAATTTACTTGCCGATTTGTTTCCTACTGCGCTGACAGCCAATGAAATAAAAGCGGTTAGTTTGCCTTTTCAAAATTTCAACTTTAATTTCACACAGCGTTTTCAAAAAATAATAAATGAAGCAGGTGAGGCGTTCGAAATTAATTTTCGTGATTTTAGTAACGATCAGTACTATATTTTCAGTTGTTGCCTGATTTTGAACAGTTGGTACGGCGAAAATTTTGATGTATCGAGACCTATGTTTTACGATATTCCCGATAAAAATGGAATTATAAAACATTATCGTATTACGTTTAATGCCGATTTTACCGAGCTAATTCCTACCGAAAAAGCCTTAAAAATTACGCAAGATGATATTAAAATGTTGAAGCGCAGTTATAACGATATTGCTGTTTGGAAAGAAAAGTTCCCAATACATAGTTGGATTTTAAAAGGTTTTGGAATTATTACTTTAACCGATGTTACCATTGAAAATACCATATCAAGCATAAAAACAAATTTGCTGAAACCTGGGCAGGAAGCTATGAGTTTTGCAGAAGGACAACAAATATTTAGATCAATTTTTAAAGAAAAAAATATTGATTACGGCATCTTCTTTGTGAACGATTTTACGTATGATTTTATAGAATTGCCCTTGGTGGTAGATTTTACAAGCAGTTTTAAAGTGCCTGTAAATGCCTCTAAAGAAATTTTAATAGCGGCTAAAAAGTTTTTCAAACAATTTAATAATGCGGTTGATTATTTCTGTGTGACCGATATTTTGGAATTATATCATAAACACGCTGATTGGATTCCGTATTTAGATTATCTGCAAAGTAAAAATATTCGAAGTTTTATTTTAGCTCCGATTAAAAAAACCGATGCTTTTCAGGCATATATGGAAATTACAAGTAGCATTCCTTTTGCTTTACACACAGTTAATGCAAACAAACTGAACGATGTGATGCCGCTTATTAACGATACATTTATTAAATATCAGATCGATGTAAAAAACGAATTAGATGCAATTATTCAACGAGAATACACCGCATTTCACCCAAGTGTAAACTGGAAGTTCGAAGAGCAGGCTAAAAACTACTATTTTGCCAAAACGCAAAATACAGAAACGATTTTAAAGGAAATTGAGTTTGAAAATATTTTTCCGCTTTATGGCGAAACAGATATTCAATCTTCTACAAAATTTAGAAACAAAGCCATGCTGACTGATTTACGCAGACAGTTAAAGGAAATTCTAAATGTGCTGGAATTTATCAAACCGAAAGAAGAAAGCTTGTTGTTTCAGCAACGTATAAATGAAATTATTTTCTTTCAAAATCAGTTAAAAACGCATCAGTTTGTAGCCGAAGCGCAAATTCATCGATACATCATCGATACCATTCATCCGTTGTTCAAACAGCTAAGCGAAAAAGAAGCATATCAATCAATTATTCAAAAATACAACGAGCAGTTAGATGAAAAACATCAGCGTTTTTGGCATCAGCGTAAAAAATACGATTTAGCCATACAAACCGTTAATAAACAGCTCACCGATGTGTTAGATACCGAACAAGTTGCAGTGCAAACCGTGTATCCTCATTATTTTGAACGATTTAGAAGCGATGGCGTGGAACACAATCTGTTTATTGGCAGCAGCATTACGCCAACCCAGATTTACGATGCTATGTATCTGTATAATTTGCGTTTGTGGCAGCTTCAGGTAATGTGTAAAGTGGTGATAATGCATCAAAATTTAAAGCCTAATTTAAGTTTTGATATGGATTTAACAAGCTTGATTTTGGTCTACAACGAACCTATTTCGATTAAATTTCGAATGGATGAAAAACGTTTTGATGTGGAAAGTAACGACGATATTCGGTTTGAATTAATGAAGAAACGTTTGGCAAAAGCCATGGTTAAAAACACCAATGAACGTTTGGTGCAAGCCAATAAATTAACCATTGTTTACTTGAATGAAACCGATAAAAAGGAGTATTTAAATTACATCGGTTTTTTAAAAAATCAAAATTATTTAACAGGCGAAACAGAATATATCACCGTTGAAGATTTGCAGGATATTACCAATTTAAAAGCTTTGCGTGCAACAATTAATACCGACTTTAATACCAATAATTTTAAAATATTCTCTTACACCGATTTTATAAATTACTTAACTAAAGGCGCATAAAAGCAATGCAAAAAGCCGCTACCGATATAATAATTCCGTACATAAAAACTGTGTACGAAATGCTTAACATTCGATATTTTTTGTTCAATACCAAACCTAAATAGTACAAATCTTTAATCAAGGTATCGTACAAATAATCGCGGTCTTTCATTAAATCGTTCATGGCATCGTTAAAATCGTTTAAGGGCAGTTGATGAAAATTTCCAAAAAACAAAAGATTCACTTTTCGTTGTTCGATGTCTTGTTTGGATATAGTGTTTGAACTCACTTTTGGTTTGGTTGCCAAAATGGTATAAACAATGGTTATAACGCTAAAAATAAGTAGTATAAATGTGGGTATAATCAAATGTGCGTTAGTCGGGCTGTCTAATTTTGGAATAATTGCCGTTAACGAAATTGATATCAATATAGAATTTACCGAAAGTAAAATGTTCGCTTTACTATCTGCAATGGCACTTAACTGTGTATGATTGTTCAATGTGGTGCGAAAAAGCGTATCGATTCCTCGTTCAGGGCGATCCAATTTTTCCAGTTTTTTCTCTTTTAATTCTTTGTTTTTACTTTTTTTATTTAGCCTTAATTTTTCTAAATTTTCGCGAAGTTTAAAAATATTTTTCTCTTTTTTTGGTTGCCAATATCTTTTGGCATAATTGGTGAAAAAATAATGATTTTTACTTAAAAGGTTTAAATTTTCCGTACACCAATCAATATCTGTTAGCTTTTGTGCACAAGTTGTTTCAATTTCATTCTTCAATAATTCGCCAAGTTCATTGTAATTATCTAATGTAAAATGATAAAAATCTGCATCCTTCATGCACATCTCTAATAAATTTGTCGGGAAATGTGAACATTTTGTTGCTAAAATTAAGCTGCAAACTTGTTCAATATTTACGTTTTCATACGCATTTTCTTTAATAAAATCTTTAAAAATAACGCAACTTCTTTCCTCGTGATTTTCGCATCCATCAATATAACCCGAATCGTGAAACCACGCCGCAAGTCTTAAATGTGTAGCATCGGGCTCTAAAATATTTTCGCCATTTATCAGCTCATTTACAGCGGTCACCACACGTAAAGTATGTAAATAATCGTGATAAATATATTCAGAAGATAGTTTATCTTTGAACAGCTTGAAAATATATGCTTCGGCTTTTAATAAAAGTTCCATTGATGAATTTTTTACAAATTAAAATTATGAAATTTAACTTACATATTGCAAAGATTTCTGTTTTTGCTTTAATCATTTATTTGCTCAATGCCTGTGCATCTTTTCATGAACAAATTGGTAAGGATTTTTCTCGCGATATGATTACTAACGATGGTAAAGGGAAATTATTGCACGAAATTGTGGTGGTGGGCGATGCTGGAAATGCCAACGAACCAGAAGGACAACAATTGCTAAAAACCGTTGAAGGTTATTTAAAACAAAATGATAATAACAAAACGCTGCTTTTTATTGGCGATAATATTTATCCGTTGGGAATGCCAAAGGTTGGCGATAAAGATCGATTGTTAGCCGAAGAAAAACTTAATGCACAGATAAATTTAGCACAATTTGTAAACGGAAAAACCATTTTCATGGCTGGAAATCACGATTGGTATCATGGGTTAGATGGTTTATTGGAACAAAAAGCGTATGTTGAAAGTAAGTTGGGAAAAAAATCGTTTCTACCTAAAAAACACGATGCGATTGATCTGGTTGAGCTAAACGATAAATTATCAATTATAACGGTAGATAGCGAATGGTTTATTCAAAACTGGGATAAACATCCAAACATAAACGAAGAAAGCGCTATTAAAACACGCGAAGATTTTTTTGAAGAATTTCGCACTTTAATCAATAAAAATCAAAACAAAGTTACTGTTGTTGCCATTCATCATCCAATGATTACAAACGGCAGTCACGGCGGCTATTTTTCTGCAAGAAATCATCTTTTTCCGTATAAAAAAATTCCGTTGCCTGTTTTGGGAAGTATCGGCAATTATTTAAGAAAAACATCAGGAGCAAGTCCGGCGGATATGCAGCATACCTATTACAGAATGATGGTTGATCGATTAAAAACGTTGACAAAAAATAAAGAACAGGTAGTTTTTGTTTCGGGTCACGAACACAATTTGCAGTATATTGAAAACGATGGTATTAAGCAGTTAATCAGCGGATCGGGATCTAAAACCGAAGAAACAAGAAGTGTACAACCAACTAGTTATACCATTGGCAGCTTGGGATTTGCAACGTTGAAAGTTTATCAAGACAATCATGTAGATGTTTTTATTCATAAAATGACCGAATTGGGCGAAGAAACGGTGTTTAAGAAAACCATTATGTGTCCTGATGATTACAGCGGAAATTATCCCGAAGTTACGCAAACAACCACCATGGCGTCGGTTTATCCGCCAGAAGAAACAAAAAAATCAAAAACGTACCGTTACTTATTCGGAAACCATTACCGCAGTATTTACGGTACAAAAGTGAACACACCTGTGGCAAATTTAGAAACGCTTTATGGCGGTTTAAAGCCAATGATTTCGGGTGGTGGCAATCAGTCGTTATCGTTGTGGTTGCAAGATAAAGACGGAAAGCAGTATGTAATGCGCGGCTTGCGCAAAAGTTCGAAACAGTTCCTACAATCGGCAATTTTTAAAGATACTTATATTCAAGATAAACTGGAAGACACCTTTGTATTGACTTTTCTTGATGATTATTACACCACTTCGCATCCGTACACTGCGTTTATTTTAGGGCAACTATCTGATGCTATTGACTTGTACCACACCAACCCAAAACTGTTTTACGTTCCTAAACAAAATGCTTTGGGCAAGTACAATGCTACTTATGGAAATGAATTGTATATGATTGAAGGGCGTCCGCACAAATCGCAGTCAAATATTGAATCATTAGGAAAAGGCGATGACATCATAAGCACGCAAGATTTATTGGTGAATTTAGAAAAAGACGAAAAATATAAAGTCGATGAGAAAATGTATCTGCGTGCACGAATTTTCGATTTTTTAATTGGCGATTGGGATCGTCATTCCGATCAATGGCGTTGGGTTGAACAAAAAAAAGGCAACGAAATAATCTATCAGCCAATACCAAGAGATCGCGACCAAGCTTTTGCAAAAATCGACGGAAAATTACTGATGCTTGCAAATAAGTTGAATCCGTTGCGACACATGCAGAATTTTAAAGGGAATTACGGTAAACCGCGTTGGATCACAAAATCGGCATTTCCGTTGGATAAAGTTTTTCTTCAGAAAACGACCTTGCAAGATTGGCAAAATGAAGCTCAAAAGGTTGTAAATGGTTTAAACGATCAGGTTATTGAAGATGCTTTTAACAGTTTGCCAAAGGAAATTCGTAACCAATACAGCGATGATATTATTGAAATTCTAAAAGAACGTAGAGCTAAATTAGTGGCTTTTACAGGCAAATATTATAAGGAATTGTTCAAATACGGAATTGTTGTAGGTACCAATAAAAAAGACACGTTTGTTGTAAATACATCAAAAAATGAAGTAATTGTTAATCATTACCGCAATAAAAATGCGGGCGATACCTTAATGGCAACTTACAAATATCAACCAAAAACTACCAAAGAAATCTGGATCTACGGGTTAGATGATGATGATAATATCAAAGTTAATGGCGAAAAATCTAAAATCCGTCTAAAGTTAATCGGCGGAAAAAATAACGATATTTATAACGTAGCATCAAAAACAAGTACTAAAATTTTCGATTATGCTTCAAAACCGGTAACTATCGAAGAAAAAGGAAATGCAAGTGTAGTTTTGCGTGATCAGTACAATTTAAATCAATACGATTACCGCAAAGCGCCTTTAAATGTGTTGGCGATTTTGCCCGATGCAGGTTATAACCGCGACAACGGTGTAATGTTAGGGTTGAACGGAACATACACGATGCGTAAGTTCAATCAAAATCCGTATTCGCAAAAGCATCAGCTACGTGTTAAATACAGTTTTGCAACATCGGGAATTTTCGCAGCATATAAAGGTAGTTTTAAAGACTATTCGAACACAGGATATTGGAATGTGGAAGCTTTGGCAACTTCATCGAACTTTACCAGAAACTTTTTTGGGGTTGATAATTTGGCAACGTACGATAAAAGTGCTTTTAGAGATAATTATTACCGAGTTAGAACGTCGCAATTAGAATTTAAACCGGCGTACGAATGGAAAGGTAGAAACGGAAGTTCGTTTTTGATTGGTGCAACGTATGAATCTACAAAAATTGAAAAAACAAATAACCGATTGATTGACGAGCAGTTGTTTACACAGTTAAATGATTCATACAACACAACCGATTTTGTTGGTACACGATTGAAATATCAGTTTGAAAACTATGATAATACACAAGAACCAACCGTTGGTTTAGGCTTTATGTTGTTGTTTGGAAATCGTTTTTTTGTAGATGATTTTAATAAAACACATCAATATTTAAATTCAAAATTGAATTTTGTTGTGCCCATTTCAAATGATAAAAAACTAACATGGTCGTCAACTTATTCATTAGAAAAGATTTTTGGCGACGATTATCATTTTTATCAGGCAGCCACATTAGGCGCGAACAATGGCTTGCGAGGTTACCGCCAACAGCGTTTCATGGGCGATACATCGTTTGTAACAAGTCAGGATATTCGTTATAAAATGAAACACATTACCAATGGTGTGTTGCCTTTAAGTTATGGTTTTTATGCGGGATACGATGTTGGTAAAGTTTGGAATAAATTAGACCCAATCAATCAGTGGTATCACAGTTATGGCGGTGGTTTATGGTTGAACGCACTAGATTCGTTTACGGCTTACGGCGGTATTTTTACAAGTAAAGAGAATAGTTTGGTGAGTTTTGGTGTTGGGTTTACTTTTTAGTTTAAATCCAACACAAAAACTTTTCCGCCTTTTTTACCTTTTTCGCTTTCATCTGCCATAAAAAGTTCTTTATCGCTTTTAAAAGTGATGGCTTCTTTTTGCGAGTTATGACCTAATTCTTTAATCGTAATGTTTTCTTGTTTAAAAGAGGCATCGTTTACAAACGGTATCAACAAAACTTTGTCGTGTGTTAACAATGCAATTTCTTTTCCGTTTTTATTAAGTGCAGCACCGGTAATTGCACAACTTTTATATTGAGCACAAGTTTTTAAAGTGGCAATTTTTTCGGCTTTGAAATTCCCAGGTTTATTAGGAACTTTATATACATGAAAAGTCCCATCAAAACCTTTTGATCTGTTTTTTGTAAAAAGATAAAAACTATCATTCATAGCTACAAAAGCTTCGCAATCGTACAATAAATTGCTTTTTTTAGGCGGGAAATCGGTTTGATCTTCGTAATAAAAAGTAGTTTCTTGCGATGCATTAACCAAATTTGATTTTAATGAACCGGCATCAACCTTTAAAATACGCAAATCTTTACGTTTATTGTCGTTATTGCCAAAATTTCCAATGTAGATATTGCCGTTTGTATCTTGCGATAAATCTTCCCAATCGGTGTTTTCCTGATTATTTACTGCAACCGTATTTTCAAAAGTTCCATCAACCGAATAAACATACAATTCAGACGGATTTCCTTTATCCTGCAACATCCATAATTTCTGCGTTGGCCCGTGGAAAATCATTCCCGAAACTTCGGTATGTTTTTTATCTAAACTAAAAACTTCTTTAAAATTGTTTTCTTGCGATTTTGTTGAACAAGCAAATAATAAGGAAAAACTAAAAAAGACGGTATATTTTTTCATTGCGGAATTTTAGAGTAAAAATACAAAAAAGACCTTCTTGTATGAAGGTCTTTGAATTAAGATTAAATTAAATTGATAACCTGCTCCTTGACAAAATTTTCTCGATTATTTTTGTTGTTTCTAAAAATTATACTTTTAGTTTTTTCATCTTTAGATTTGTGAGTTTTATTTAAAACCAATGTAAAAGGTAACATTTTTAAATTATCTGTTCCAAAAGTATACGTTTCTGTTTTGCCATTGTTTAAAACGCTAAGTTCTAAATATTCCAAGTTATTTTTGTAGAATTTTTCATTAGTAAAAACTAAATCTATTCCATAATTTTCACTTGCGTTTTTCTCAATTTTACGTAAATCAACCAGTGAGCTATTTCCCGAAATAGTATAAGAAATATTTGAACCACTAGGATAGCCCATTACGGCGTAAGGATATTTTTTTTCTGGATATGAATCTTCTGTTGAAGATTCTGCCATAACCACTTTAGTTCTTGTTTCTTGCGCACTTGCAAATAATCCGGTTAACCCAATAACACAACAAATAAGTTTTTTCATGATTTTTCTGTTTTAGGTTATAACGTAGAATAAACTATTTTATTTTAACAAATCATTGCTTTTTGTTTCTGAATTATTTTTAGATTCGTTTATAGATTTTGCCGTTTCTTCTCGAAAATTTTTAAAAAGTTCTTGAAACCTTTTTTGTGAGGCTTGCATTTGTTGATACATTTTTTCAAATTCATCGTTAAAAGATGAAAATTGTGACTGTAAATTAATGCTGTCATCAGAAAAAGAATTAAATGCCGTAAAAGCGTCACTTCCAAAAAAGTTTAGTGGACTTCTTTGTGAATTTCCGTTAAAACTAACATAGTATTTTCCAGAAGCATCTGCGGTAAGTTTAATTGAAAACGGATCAATTGGTCGGTTAACATTATCGATAGATTTCATAAACGACTGATTTTCGTTTACAAGCTGCATGCGAATTGATACAATTTTGTCATCAACAATCTTTACATTTTCAAAATTTACAGCAACGTTGTAATCATCTTTCAGCATTTTTTCGATATTTTTAAGATCTTCTAAGCTTGTATCGGCGTTTATTTCAACAGAAAAAGTTTTTTGAACAGCTTGCTGGTTATTTTCCCATTTAGTTTCTTGAGCGAAACTATTAAATCCTATAAAAATAAAAAGAGCAATAAAATAAAGAATTCTAAAATCTTTCATGTGAATTAATATTTAAGAGTTAAACAAAATAAATAGTAATTTTGAAAAAAAATAACATGCGAAAATTACTGATTTTTTTCCTTTTGTGCAGCAATTTAACTTTTTCTCAACATAATGAAAAAGAGGTTCTTGATTATCAAAAAGAACTGAACGAATCATATCTTAATCCAGAAACAACTCCTTTAAAAGAAGACGAATTAAAAGACTTTAAAGGGCTGAGTTTCTATCCTTACAACGAAAAATTTGTTGTAAAAGCTACTTTAGAAAAATTAGAAAATCAGCCGGTTTTTAAAATGCCAACATCGGGTACAAACAAACCCGATTATAAACGTTACGGAATTTTACATTTTACAATCGATAATAAAAAGTTTCAACTGGAAGTTTATCAAAACCTAGATTTAATAAAAATGAAAGATTACAAAAAGCATTTGTTTTTGCCTTTTATCGATGAAACCAGCGGAAATGAAACCTACGGAGCCGGACGTTATTTAGATATCGAAATTCCAGACGGAAGTGAAATTGTGTTAGATTTCAACAAAGCGTATCATCCTTACTGTGCTTACACCATTGGATATTCCTGCCCGATAACGCCCGATGTGAATTTCTTGAAAACCGAGATTTTAGCCGGAGTAAAATTCTAAATTATGCATTACAACATTCATACGCATCATTTTTCAAACAACAACGAAATTGTTGAATTGGTCAATCAATATCCAAGCGAAGTTCATGCAGAATTGCCCAGTTTTACTGTTGGGATTCATCCTTGGTATCTGAACGAAAATACTCTTTCAGATGATTTAGCTGTGATGGAAAATACAATACAACTTCGAAATTTTAAAGCAGTAGGCGAGTGCGGTTTAGACAAACGGATTGAAACTTCACTTGATATTCAAAAAAAAATACTAATTCCACAGCTGCTTTTAGCAGAAAAATATAAAAAACCGGTAATTTTGCACTGCGTTGCTGCGTATCAGGAAATCATTGAGATCAAAAAAGAATTAAAGCTAACCATACCGTTGGTTATTCATGGATTTTCAAAAAATAGTCAGGTGGCAGAAAGTTTGATTAACAGTGGATTTTATTTATCGTTTGGGAAATATTTGTTACAGAATCCCGAATTGGAAAATGTGTTGAAAACCATTCCGTTAAATCGACTTTTTTTAGAAACCGATATGATTGATCAAACGATTTTTGAAGTGTACAGTAAAGCAGAACGTGTTTTAAACGTTGATTTAAAATCTATAATTGCAGAAAATTATAACCGAGTTTTTAACCAGTAGAATGGAATCGATTTTTCGATCGAAGAAGTTTTACACAATTTATCATTAAATGGCTGTTTGGCAAGAAAGAGCAGAATTATTATTTAAACCAGAAGGAATAGAAATTTTAAAAAATGCAAACGTTTTAATTGTAGGCTTAGGCGGTGTGGGATCGTTTGCCGCAGAATTTATAGTTCGTGCAGGTGTAGGAAATGTAACGATTGTTGATGGCGATACGGTTGATATTACCAATGTAAACAGACAGTTGCCAGCGTTGCATTCAACTGTAGGGCAACCAAAAGTTACCGTGGTAGGCGACCGATTGATGGATATAAATCCAGAATTGAATTTAACGCGTGTTCAGGAATTTTTATCGCCAGAACGTGCTACTGAAATCGTTACCAAAGATTTTGATTACGTTTTAGATTGTATTGACAGTATTACACCAAAACTAAATTTAATTGTTGCCGCCAAAAAAGCAGGCGTAAAGGTAATTTCAAACATGGGCGCTGGCGGAAAAATGCTTGCAAGTAAAGTGGTTGTGAAAGATATTAGCAAAACTGATGTTTGTCCGTTGGCAAAAGTAATTAGAAAACGTTTAAAGAAGATGGGGATCAGCAGTGGGGTTAAAGCCGTTTTCTCTCTAGAAAAACCAGACGAAAGCAGTTTGAAAATGACCGATGGATCGAACTTTAAAAAATCGTTTTTTGGAACAAACAGTTGGATGCCAGGCTTGTTTGGGCTCCACAGCGCAGAAACCGTAATAAGATATTTGTTAAAGAGATAAAAAAATTCCTGCATAGTTGCAGGAATTTTTTTTATATTGCTTTCATAAAAACACTTTATAATGAAGCAATTACTTACCTTATTTTTAATTTTTATTTGCTCGATTTGTAATGCGCAAAATTATGAAATTCAATGGAAAGATGTTTATCAGTCTGAATTGAATAAACATTATAAAACAGCAAGTAATCAAGTAGATAAAATTTATCATAAAGCAGTATCCGAAAACAATAGTCGTGAAATTGTTAAGACGTTTTTTTACAGAAACAAACTAAAAGGCTATATTGAAATAACAGATTCAAACGATATATTTAATGATATTGACAAAGAAATTAAAAATTTAAACCAACCTTATAAAAGCATTTTACAAACCTATAAAGCCCAGCTGTTAACGGAATATTTTTCAAAAAATGAATATTTAATAATTGAGCTTGATAAAGTTAAAGAACCTTACAGTAAAAGCAATATTGAGAATTGGCGATCTATTGATTTTATTAATGAAATAAACAATCTTTACTTAGAAGTTTTTAATAATGAAGAATTATTAAAAAATTCGAATGATTTTTTGGGTGAATTGGTACAAAAAGATAAATTATCTGAAATAAAAAATTATAATCCTTATGAATTGATTTGTTTTGAATGGATTTCAATTTTTGAACAAAATGCCTTTACTAATAATGTAATTCCAACCGTAGTCACTTTAAAAGCAAGCGAAGTTCTTGATTTTACAACAAATTTTACTACATATAAATTTCCTAGACCGTTTTCTAATGTATTTAATTTATATCAAGATTTGGAGTTGTATTATGAAAAAGAACATGATTTTTTAAAATTAGATCAGGTAAAATTAAAGCGATATAAAAATTTTTCAGAAGCCTTAAATCTATCATTTGATATAAAAGATCAGCTACTTTCTAATATTTTTGATGCAGTAAAAACACGCAAGTTTAAATCTAAAGTAATTGTAGAAAAAGTAAATCTTTGGTATAATTACGGGTTAAAAAATCGGAAAGGTAATACATCTTTAACTGCAAAAATAGCTTGGGCTAAAACGGCAGAATACATACTTTCGCTAAAAGATTTTGAACTTACTGAAGCCGAATCAATTTATATAAAAGATGTTTACAACACTATTACCGATAAAAAAACGCAAACAAATCTGCCTAAGTATTTTTTAAAAAATACTGTTGATAAAGGATTTATTCGTTTTGCAAATACCGATACTCTTTTTACTAAATTTTATAAGATCGATAACATTCAGATGGCAAATAGCCTTAAAAATGATTCTTTAAAAAAAGATTACGTTTTAAAACATGTGCCGCTTTATGAAAAAGTAACCACTTCATTAAATAAAGAAGCGGATCATTTTGAAAAACAATACGAATTTTTAATCAACGGTTTGCCTAAAGGTAATTATTTGGCATTAACATCTGCAACAAAAGAATTTAATTCTAAGCAAAAATATTACGATTTTCACCATGTAATTGTCACCGATGTTGTTTTGTTTTACAAAGCCGAAGCTAACACCATTGATTTTTATTTTTTAGATCGTAAAACAGGAAAAGCCTTTGTAAATCAAAAAGTTAAAATTAATAGTGAAAAATATAAAACAAATAAATTTGGCGTTGTTTCTGTAAAGAAATCTAAAAAAGTAACAAAAGAAGAACATGTTAAGAAAGCCGACTTTTTAGTTCAGTTTCAAGACGATGATTTTTTGTTTGAAGAGGTTTGCAATTTTGATAAAGAAGAATTAGTTTATAATTATCAGAATAAAGATAACAGATATGAAGATGAAGAAGAAGAAGTTATGTTTAATATTTATACAGATAGAAAATTATACCGCCCTTCGCAAACAATTTACTTTAAAGGTATTTTAGCTACAATTGATCATATTAAACAAATAAAAAAAGTTGTTCCCAATACACGATTACACATTATTGCAACTGATGATAACGGTGTAGAATTGTACAAAAAAGATTTTGTAACAAACGCTTACGGAAGTGTTGCAGATTCTATAAAAATTCCAAAAAAAGCAAATATTTCTAAAATTAATGTAGTTTATGAACCTCCAACTGATTTAACAAAAGAAGAAAAACTGTTTTGGAAAAAATATACTGATACATCGGGTGGAACCACGTTGTATGTAGAAGAATATAAGCGCCCAACTTTTTCGGTTGCAGTAAACAATTTTAAAGAGAATGTATCGTATGGAGAAGAAGTTGTTTTAACGGGTAACGTTTTAAGTTATGCTAAAGCAGCCATTTCTAATGCAAAAATTGAAGCAAAAATTTATTTATCGGAATATGCCTATCAACAAAATTCGTATTATCTATCCAAAACATTTCCAATAATTGAAACAACTACCAATGCAGCAGGAAATTTTTCTGTAAAATTTCGTTTAAAACCAATACCAAAAGACAGTTTAGTTTATCAACCCAATCAAGATTATAGAATTGAAATTACTGTAAAAGATGCTTCTGGAGAAGCTCAAACTACATATACCGATCTTAAAGTAAATCATAACGATTTAATTTTAAATTTTCCAGAATATAATAAAAAATTCAAGTTAGATTCTAATTTTGAAATCTATCTAAAATCAACCAATGCAAACGGTTCGTTTAAACCTGTTTCGGGAACGTTGAAAATTTCTCGTAATGAAAAACATCAATCGTATCAAAAAAGCCGATTATGGCAAGCGCCAGCTGAACAAAATATTCCTATTGAAGAATTTAAAAAGTATTTTCCATTTGAAAAATATACATCGAATAAAGAAGATGTAGAAATTGAAGTTTATTCAAAAAAAATTAATATTACAGAAGATATACCTTTTATTATTGAAAAACCAGACTGGTTTTTAGCTGGCAGTTACAATGTAGAATTTATTGCAGATGACGCTTTTAAAACAGAAAAAATACATAGTAGTTTTCATGTAGAAAATCCAAATGCTTTACCAGAAGATAATCAAGTTGTAGAACTTTCATTTGGTGAAAATTCCATAAAAAACAACGAACTTACATTAAAAGTAAATGCCGTTTTTAACGATGTTTTGGTGTTTGTACAAGTACAGCAGAATTACGATATTTTGCCAACAACAACTTTTGTAAGTAAAAAAGGACTGTCTGAAATAAAACTTCAATTAAAAGATCAACATACAAATCAAATTTTTGCGAAATATTACTATGTTTATGACAACCGAGCGTATGAAAACCTTATTGAAAACGAATTTTTGGAAAGAAATGTAAAAAAGGTAAAAACAGAAGTTATTCATTTGAAAAATAGACTATTACCAAATGCAAAAGAACAGATTCTTTTAAAAATTACGAATGATGATCAAAAGCCTTTTGATGGCGAAATGTTAGCTTCAATGCACGATATTAGTGCAGAAAATTTGTTGAATAACCATCACGATAGTAATATCTGGAATTTTTATACCGGTTATTTTTCATATTCAAATGCGTTAAGCGAGTTATATTATGATACAGATATAAACGGCAAAAGTTTTTCATATTATAATTGGAACACTATTTTAGATCCAAAGCTATTATTAAATTATCCGCAAATTAATACGTTTGGTTATAGTTTGTACGATGATTATTATGTTAAACAACGATATTATAACAGTATAAAAAGCAGTATTATATTTACCGAACCTGAAAAGGGTTTGATGCAATTATACGGCTCTGTTTACACACAAGACGGAGACCCAATTCCAGGTGCAACCGTTATGATCGAAGGATCAAATCAAGGAACCGATACCGATGATGAAGGTAATTTTATAATTTTTGTTTCTCCGCAAGATGTTTTAAAGGTTGTTTATGCAGGATTTAAACCAGTAAAATTTATAGCAGAAGACTTTAAAGGCAGAATTGTATTGATGGAAGATGAAAATTTATTTTTATCAGAAGTTGTGGTAGATACTTATAGAACGCTCGCAGCACCTACATTAAATGATTTAAGGCAAATTTATGATTCAGCAATAAATACAGATACGCAGAATATTCAAGCAATTATTAATGAAACAATTGTAGAATTTAATTTTTCTGAAAAAGATAATAGCACCAAAGTTGTTTTGCGCGGTGTTGCAGGTGTAAAAAATACCGCAGAGCCTTTGTATGTTGTAGATGGTATTCCGGTGAGTGCCGAATTTTTTAGAACTTTAGGCTATAATGATATTAATAATATTTCGGTTTTAAAAGATAGTGGTGCTACTGCTATTTATGGAAACCGTGGCGCAAATGGGGTGATACTTATCTCAACAAAAAAAGGAGATATAAGTGACATGATGGATGTTAAAATTCGAAAAAATTTAAAAGAAACCGCATTTTTTAAACCTTTTATTTATCTTAATAAAAACAATTTATACGAAATTAATTATACAGTTCCTGAAAGCTTAACAGAATGGAAGTTTAGAGCTTTAACACATAACACAAATGCAGAAGTAAGTTACTTAGAAACCAGTATTTTTACACAGAAAAATGTAACTATTCAACCAAATATGCCGCGATTTTTGCGTGAAGGCGATGAAGCTGTTTTGCGTGCGCGCGTTTCAAATGTATCCAATGGAATACAAAATGGTAAGGTTTTAATTCAATTACAAAATGCACTTACCAATGAAAATTTAGATAAGGTAATTCTTTCAGAAAACTTGCAGGATATTCAAATTCAACCAAATTCATCAACATTTGTTGAATGGAAAGTTAATATTCCTGAAAATATTCAAGGATTACAATATGTTGTGTCAATAAAAACCGCAGAATATTCAGACGGTGAACAAGCTATAATTCCAATATTAAGTAAAAAGCAGTTTGTGTCAGAAAATTTATCTGTTTGGCAATTGGGTAATACCACAAAAAAATATCAATTATCAGAATTAGATAACGATGCTTCTAAAACAAATCTTAATTATTCTATTCAGTTGTCATCTAGTGATTTATGGTTTGTTTTAAATAAATTACCCTATCTTTTAAGTTATCCTCATGAATGTACAGAACAATTGGCTTCTAAATATTTTGCAAATCAATTGGCTTTAAAAATTCTAGGTGAAAATAAAGATATTAAAACAATATTTCAAGATTGGAATAGTGGAGATAATACAAAATGGGACAATGATGTAAGGCTGAAAGAAATAATAGAAAATGAATCACCTTGGTTACAAGAATTATTATCAAACAAAGAACGTAAACAAAAACTAGCAAGTTATTTTAATGAAGATCTATTGCAAAAATCAAGTAATGATTTAATTAAAAAAATAATTTCGCGCCAGAATGAAAATGGTGGATTTGGTTGGTTTTCAAAAGAAAACGATGATTTTTGGATTACACTGCAGGTTTTACAAACATTTAAGCAATTAAATGAACTGAATATTAATTGGAATCAAGCAGATTATCAAGAAAAAATAAATTCCGCGATATTTTATTTAGATACTATTTTGTTAAAAGAGAAAGATATAAAATCGGTATCCATTGAAAAATGGGTTGATTATATGTATTTAAGAACATATTTTAAACCGCAATTTCCTATTTCAAATAATCTTGTAGAAAAATGGAACAATATTTTAAATATTATTGAAAATAACTGGCTTAAAGGAGATTTATCAATTAAATCAAAAGCTGCAACTATATTTAAAAATGAAGGGAAAGTAGATTTAGCAAGTAACATTATTAAACAGTTAAATGAATCTGCAATTGTAGATGAATCTTTAGGAATGTATTGGAAAACTACTAAAACAGCTACTTCATTTTGGGACACACCAACAGAACAACAATCGTATGTTATAGAGGCATTTAAAAAGAATGATGAAGATCATACTAAATTACAATCATTAAAGTCAAGATTATTAAATCAAAGTAGTTATGATAGTTTTGGATCAACAAAAGCAACAGTTAATGGTTTATACGCATATTTACTAGGAAACGAGAAAGTTTACAAAAAAAGTACCGTTCAAATATCCGATAAACAAAATAAAAAATTAGTTACAGAAAATACCAATTTGGATGCGTATGGAATATATGAAATTAATTTTAGTAAAGATGCCATAAATTCTTCTTTACAAGAAATAACAGTTGAAAATACGGGCGAAACACCGGTTGTTGGTAGTATAAATTATAATTATTTACAAGATATTGATAAAGTAACTAAAACTAATAATAACGACCAACCATTTGTTATTAAGAAAGATTATTTCAAAGAAATTAATAACCAGAAAGTGCTAACAGATAATTCACAAGATTTGAAAATAGGAGATGAGGTTTGGGTTCGTATAAATTTTTATACCAAAGAAAATGCTTCTTATGTTCATATTAAAGATGAAAGAGCAGCAACATTTGAACCGTTTTTCGAACTAAGTGGTATAAAATATGAAAATGATTTTCGATACTTTTACAAAGTCAACGATGCTTCAACAAATTTCTTTATAGATTACCTGCCAATTGGCGAATATGATTTATGGTATAAAGTAAAAGTAAATAACGCAGGAACGTTTATAGATGGTTTAACCACAATGCAAAGTATGTATGCGCCGCAGTATAATGCACATTCGTCTGCAAATCGATTGATTGTAAACTAATAATGAACTTCATCAAATAAAAAAGCACTTTAATTACAAAGTGCTTTTCATTTTTTTATAAGATCCTTGTAAAGGAACAAAACGCAAACTATCGTTGCATTTAAATTTTACGGAATCTTTGTGAATATTTTCATATATCACATGTGCTGCCTTTTGAGTGAAAACAATCTTTAAATTACCATTATTGTTTAAAGGTGCATGCAACAGATTTCCTTTATCTAAATTGGCATCTAAATTCGTTTTACAGTTAGTTAAAGAATCTAATTTATTGTGAAAAGTAAATTCCAAATGATATTTTTCTTTTTTTAAATGCTTTATTTTTAATCTATTGTATAAATTTAGTGTGTCACCAACGGTATAAATTCCTTCAATGGTGTAGGGTTTAAATTTCGTTTTTTTATGTAAAATATAATCAGCTGCAAATTCGCCTTTAACTTCTTTTAAATCACTGCCCACACGCAAAAGATGATTGTAATCTTTTATTCGGTAAAAAAGTTTTTCACGATCAAAGGTAGCAGTAAAAACACTGTCTTTTAGTTTCCAAGTTCCAACTTTTGTTGTTGGAAGTTCATTTTTATCCTGATAGTAAATCGTTCTGGAAATGGTACTGTCTTTGTAAATTCTAATCGAACTTTCAATACCCGGACAATCAGGGCAAGGAATGATTCCTTCAAACGTATTGCAGAAAATAGTGTCTAAAAGTGGCTGTTCAATAACCACAATATCCTCTTTTTCATTTTTACAAGCAGTAAAAAAAAATACAATAATTAGCACTTGCAACGCTTTAATTCCCCATCTCATAACTGTCAGTTTTAATCAAATTTACAATGTAGTTAACAAAAATAGTTCCAATTTTTAGCAAATCAAAAAAAAAATACGGTAAAAAAGCAGGCAGATATTTTAAAAATGCAAGAATTACCTTATTTTTGCATAAAGATACACAACACAATGACACAAGGTATTATTATTTTAGATTTTGGCTCGCAATACAATCAGTTAATTGCACGTCGAATTCGAGAATTTGGAGTTTACACCGAAATTATTCCCTACAATACTTCAATTGCTGAAATTAAGAAACATAATCCTAAAGGAATTATTTTATCGGGCGGACCATCTTCGGTTTTTGGAGCCGAGGCTGCTTTGGTTGATAAAGAATTGTTTGAAATGGGCGTGCCTGTTTTAGGAATTTGTTACGGTATGCAGTTAATTTCGCATCTTTTGGGTGGTGAAGTTAAAAAAGGCGAGAAAGGCGAATACGGAAAATCTGAATTAACGGTTTTAGCACAAAACAGTTTGTTTAATGGCGTTCCAGAAAAATCTACCGTTTGGATGAGCCATTTTGATGAAGTAATGAAAGCACCAGATGGTTTTGTTGTTTCAGGTAAATCGAACATCGATATTGCTGCAATGGCAAACGAAACCAGAAATATTTTTGCAGTTCAGTTTCACCCAGAAGTAACACATTCTGAATTTGGATCTAAAATGTTAGAAAACTTTGTTTTTGATATTTGTAAAGCAGAAAAAAACTGGGTTTTAAAAGATTTTATCGAAACGGAAATACAACGAATTAAAGAAGTTGTGGGCGACAAAAAAGTTATTTTAGGACTTTCTGGGGGCGTTGATTCTTCGGTTGCAGCTGTTTTAATTCACCGTGCTATTGGCGATCAGCTAACGTGTATTTTTGTTGATACAGGTTTGTTGCGCAAAGACGAAGGCAAAAAAGTAATGGAAAATTACGGCAAGCATTTCCACATGAACATTAAAATGGTTGATGCTTCTGAACGTTTCTTAAATAGTTTGAAAGGAATTGATGAGCCTGAAGCAAAACGTAAGGCTATTGGTCGTGATTTCGTAGCTGTTTTCGATGAAGAATCTCAAAAATTTGGCGATGCTTCTTTCTTGGCACAAGGAACAATTTATCCTGATGTTATTGAATCGCAGTCTGTAAAAGGACCATCGGCAACTATAAAATCGCACCACAATGTGGGCGGATTACCAGAACACATGAAATTGCAGTTGTTGGAACCTTTGCGTGAGTTGTTTAAAGACGAAGTTCGTAAAGTAGGTGTTGAATTAGGTATTCCGCGCGAATTGGTTTACCGCCATCCGTTCCCAGGACCAGGATTAGGAATCCGCGTTTTAGGTGAAGTTGATGCTGAAAAAGTTAGAATTTTACAAGAAGCTGATCAGATTTTTATCGATGAGCTTTACAATCATAATTTGTACGACGAAGTTTCGCAAGCTTTCGTGGTATTGTTACCAGTAAAATCGGTAGGTGTAATGGGCGATGAGCGTACGTATGAATATACGGCGGTTGTGCGTTCGGCAAACACTATTGATTTTATGACCGCAACTTGGAGTAAATTACCTTACGAATTTTTAGAATTGGTTTCAAACCGAATCATAAACGAAGTAAAAGGAATTAACCGTGTTGCTTACGATATAAGCTCTAAACCACCAGCAACAATTGAGTGGGAATAATATTAAAACCGTTGTGAAAGCAACGGTTTTTTGTTTATTTTTATTAAAATTAGTTCAAATGAATGTTAAACATTCTTACAACTATTAAAAATAGTCGATACTTTACACAAATTAAATTCAACATAAATTGTACTAAAAGCTTTTTAAAGCAATATGAAATTATTAAGTTTGCTAAAAGTGTCAAGAAGTAAAATTCAAGATTATAAAAGAAACATTTGGTGAATGTATTCACAAGTTAAGAGTAGATAATGGCTTGACATTAACTAAACTTGCTGCTGCATTAGATATTGACCAATCTACTCTATCAAAAATAGAAAACGGAAAAAGAAATGTGCCCCAAGAAATCTTGCCCAAACTCTCAGCTTTTTTTAATCTTGAATTGAGAAAATTAGAACACGAATATTTAAGTGAGAGAATTGCAGAATTGATTTAACCACAAGAAGAAAAGGAAACGCTATTAAAAGCTGCCGAAGAAAAGGCAAAATATTTCAGAACAATAAAAACTAAACAAGGAATACTCAAGTTTTAACTATGGTAGGAGCATCACTATTTTCAAGTGCAGGCATAGCGGAAACTTACTTTGATGAAGTAGGAATAAACATTATTGCCGCTAATGAATTGGTTCAGGAAAGAGCCGATTTGTATCAGGCTTTATATCCAAATTCTAAAATGATTGCAGGAAGTATTTTAGACGAAAATGTTTTTAAAACACTCGTAAAAAATACTCCCGAAAAATTAGACTTTCTGATTGCTTCACCTCCTTGCCAAGGAATGAGCGTTGCAGGAAAAAACAGAAATATTGAGCAAATGCTCAATGACGAGAGAAATTATCTTGTTTTCAAAATCATTGATTTTATCAAGCTAAAATCGCCAGACTTCGTGCTGATTGAAAATGTTCCGACATTTTTCAAATTGGTTTTGCCTTACAAAAATCAACAATTAAAAGTAGTTGAAATTTTAAATCTTCTTTTTGGCAAAGAATACAACATTGAAGCAAATGTTTATGATGCAGCTGAATTTGGTGTAGCTCAAAGACGAACAAGAGCAATTATAAAATTGTATCAAAAAGGTAAGAAATGGGGACAACCAATAAAATCTGAAAAGCAAATAACCGTAGAAGAAAAAATTGGTTTTTTGCCAAGCATTGAAGCGGGACAAAAATCAAATGTGAAATGGCACTTTGCCCGAAAACATTCGGATAACCACATTCAATGGATGAAACATACACCAACAGGAGAAACAGCATTTGACAATAAAGAATTTTTCCCTGTAAAACCAAATGGAGAAAAAATCAAAAGTTACAACACATCGTATAGACGAATTAATTGGGATGAACCTGCACCAACAATTACGATGCGTAACGATGCAATCAGTTCGCAACTGAATGTACACCCGGGCAGAAAATTGAAAAACGGAACGTATTCTGATGCAAGAGTTTTGACACCTTTAGAATTGATGTTGTTGTCGTCTTTGCCACAAGATTGGAATATTCCCGACAATACACCCGAACTGCTTATTAGAAAATGTATTGGTGAATGTATCCCGCCATTACTCATTAAAAACATTGTTGCTCAAATAAACAAATAGTATGACTTTAAGAATTGATAGTAAAAAATGGATTTTATACCGACACACGACTGATTTTAATAAATTAGTTGTGCTTGCTGAAATTCTAAAGTCATATACAAAAACTGGAATTTCTAAAGAAGACAAGACCAATCTTAATTTGAAATTGAGAGAATTAGGTTTGTACAACGAAAGAAATTCCGAATTACCACTTGATGCGATAAATCACAAAATCAATCAACTATCCTATTATATGTTTGGTTACCAAACCAAAATTGATGGGCAAGATAGGTTTTTGTTTAGCCCTCTTGGAAACTTATTTTTGAAACACGTTGATAACAAAGAAAAAACAGCAAAAATTTTTCTTGGAATGCTTTGGGCTGTTCAATATGAACACCCACACAGTAAAACAGATAGTGAATTTAAAATTTATCCATTTCGTTTGATTTACAAGCTTCTGACTGAACCAAAACTTTCTAATAAACTATATGCTTTTGAAGTCGCTTATTTAGTTGTTTTTATTCGAGAAGTAACAAAAGCAAAGTATGAAGAATTAGTGAATGAAATATTGAAGCTAAGAAAGTTATCAGACGAAGATATTGCTCAAAAGTTTCAAGAGGATAGACACGCTTATGTCAATTCTGCATATGAATGGGATTATTATGTATCAACGTTATTTGAAAGTGCAGGCGTATTGGATAAAAAGAATGGAATTGTAATTACCAAACTTCAGCACGGTGATTCTAAAAAACAAATAACACTTAGAAAAATAACAAGAAACGAAGTTTCAATTCCAGAAAATTTAAAAAAATTAGTTCAGGATTTAGAAAATGAATATTCATTTTTAGAAAAACCATTACTACTCAATGACCCTGAACGTCTAAAAATTGATGTTATCAAAGAAATTTACAGTTTCTATCCGAAAACGCTTTTGATTGAGATTAGCGAAGCTATTGACGACTTCAAATTTGAATTGCTTAATCTGCCAAAACTTATTGAACAATATGCTAATAATAATGAAGGGGCAGAAGCTTATCTTTTTGAAGATGCTTTGGTTGAAGGATTTAATCAATTTTATAACGTTTCCGCTAATAAAGTGGGAGGTGCAGGAAATACTGATATAGAATGTTTGTATAGACCAAAAAAGAAAAAATTTGCTGTAGAGGCTAAATCAACTAAAAATAAATTATTACAAGCTAATGCAAATCGATTGGGGGAACATCGAGAAAAAATTGGAGGTGAATACAGTATAATTGTAACTCCTAGATATGTTCCCGGTGTAATTAGAGATATTAGAAACAATCCTATTGTAATAATCCAATCAAGTACTTTTTCAGAATATTTGTACAACTGTATTGACAATGATATAAGAGAAATTGATTACGAAGATTTTGACAGTATCATCGTCAATAACCTCGGAAAAGACATTAGTAAAAACATTTCAGATTTAACGATTTCAAGGTTCGCAACACAAAAATAACTTGCTATGATTACAATTACAAAAGAAGATAATATGGCGTTAATGGCAAGGTATCCAGACAATTATTTTGACCTCGCAATCGTTGATCCGCCTTACGGAATTTTAAACAAAACCAAACGAGGCGGAGATCATAAATTTAATATGGACGAATACAGTCAATGGGACGTAAAACCCGATGACGAGTATTTTAATGAATTGTTCCGCGTTTCAAAAAATCAAATTATTTGGGGCGGAAATTATTTTGGACAGCTTTGGACAAGAAGTCCATATAACAAAGGTTTTATAATATGGGATAAAAAACAACCTGAAACATTAAATAATTTTTCGATGGCCGAAATGGCTTGGAGTTCACTTGACAAGCCATCAAAAATTTTTGAGTTCAGCGTTAGAAAGAACAGAAACAAAATCCACCCGACACAAAAACCAATCGAACTTTACGAATGGCTTTTAAAAATGTATGCCAAACAAGGTGACAAAATTTTAGACACGCACTTAGGAAGTGGAACGATTGCAATTGCGTGTTACAACGCAAGTTTAAGTTTAACCGCTTGTGAAATTAGCGAAACATATTTTGTAAACTCATTAGAGAAAATAAAAGAATTTGTTCCGAAAAGTGCTATTCACACGAATGATAGTGATGTTTTTTCTTTGACATTTCCTGAACAAACACAATCTAAAAACGGATTACACAAGCAATATCAAGAGCAGGTAGAACAATTAAGATTATTTAAACAGGAAAGGACAAAGTACTATACAAACGCAAAATAAAATTAATGGATTATTTCCAAGTATTTAGTAAGATTTAAAAGAAGAATACCAAATAAACGTTCTAGCAAAATTACATTTTACATTTACTGTTATTTTCCTTTCGATACTATTTTTCTTATTGAATTTCCAAAGTAATTATGACAATTTAATGTGGTTTAATATCGGTATTGTTATTGCTTTGTTAGGCTGTATTTTAATTCCGACAATTAACATGATATTCTCCGTTATAAATAGAAGAAATAATTCTTAATAAAATGAATCATTCAAAAGATAAATTGCATCCTCGAAGTTTTCACAACAAGCCTTATAATTTTCAGGAATTAATTGTGAAAGTTCCTGAATTAAAACAATTTATTGTAAAAAATCGGGAGGGAATTGATACCATTTTGTTTGCTGATCCCAAAGCAGTTTATTATTTGAACAAAGCTTTACTGCTGCATTTTTATAATTTGAATTTTTGGGATATTCCCAATCAAAATCTGGTGCCGCCCATTCCGGGTAGGGCAGATTATATTCATTATTTAGCCGATTTATTAAAGGTTGATAATTCTTGTAAAACATCTATTTTAGATATTGGAACCGGTGCAAGTTTGGTGTATCCGTTAATTGGAAGTTCGGTTTATCATTGGAATTTTGTTGCAACCGATATCGAACCAAAATCAATTGAAATTGCTCAGAAAATTATTAATGAAAATCCACAGTTATCTTCAAAAATCGAGTTAAGACATCAACCTGATCAAAAAAAGTTACTTTCAGGAATCATTACTAAAAATGATTATTTTGATGCAGTGATGTGCAATCCGCCTTTTTTTAAATCGAAAAAAGAAGCAGAAACACAAACCCTTCGTAAATTAAAAGGATTAGATAAACGCAAAACACCCAAACTGATTAATAATTTTTCGGGAGAAAGCAACGAATTGTGGTGCAACGGCGGCGAATTATCTTTTGTGTTGAACTACATTAAAGAAAGCACTCTTTTTAAAACGCAAGTGGGTTGGTTTACCAGTTTAATATCAAACGAAGACAACTTGAAGCCCTTGCAAATTGAATTAAAAAAATCAGCCAAAGAAATCAAAGTTATTGATATGGCTCAAGGAAATAAAAAAAGTAGGATTTTAGCTTGGAAGTTTTAGTTTTGTTTTAGAATACCCACAGATGCACAGATTTTTATTAATTATTCCAAAAAAAGCACAAAAATTATATATTTATTGAATGCCACACGTTCAAAATAATTGTAGTTAAGTCATTGGTAAATTTAATTTATAGAATTAAATCTGTGTATCTGTGGTAAAAAAATCGCTGAATATCATGTTGCTAAAATTCTTAAGATAATACATTAGGCATTATCATAATATTATTAAAACGACATAGAAACTAACGCTTTTTGTTTTTATATTTGTTACTATGAAAAGAATATTTATTACATTATCAACTTTGTTTTGTGCAACTGTTTCGTTTGCGCAAACCGCTACAAAAACACATACCGTAGCAAAAGGCGAGACCATTACGCAGATTGCTAAAAGATACAATACCACAAATAATGTATTGTTTTTACTGAACCCAGAAGCTGTTGACGGCGTTAGTGAAAACCAGATTATTAAGATACCAACCACATCGTCTGTGCAACATCAGGTTCAGGCAAAAGAAACGGTTTACGGAATTTCAAAGCAATACAATATTGCCATTGAAAAGCTGTACGATTTAAATCCGGGATTAAAAGAAAATGGTTTAAAAATTGGGCAGTTTTTAAATTTAACCGAAACAACTTCCAAAAATGCGGCAACGGTTTCAAACAATAATCAATCGTTAAAAAATGTTGCAAGTACAACGGTTATTGTTGAAAAAGGCGAGACTATTTACGGTATTGCGGTTAAAAACAATACTACCGTTTCTGTTTTATATGAATTGAATCCGGGCTTGTTAGAAAATGGTTTAAAGGTGGGGCAGGCATTGAATATTCCGGTGGTAGAAAAAGTTAATATTGAAACTTCAGCATCAGCAAAAAAGCCAAAGACTATAGTTGTTCAACCAAAACAGACTATTTACAATATTGCAAAAACAAACAATGTTTCGCAGGAACAGTTAATGGAATGGAATCCTGATTTAAAAAATGGTTTAAAAGAAGGATCTACCTTAATTGTGGGACATTCTTATGAGAAAGTTCCGTTTAACGATCATGCTGCTGCAAAACCAGTTGAGAATACAACAAACACAGTTAAAAAAGGAATCGATTTATCGTTACCAAACGATGGTTCTACAAGAGATTTAGTGATGTTGTTGCCGTTTAATATCGCGAACAATAATTTCAATAATCCGTCGATCAATCAAAGTATTAAAGAAGATGTTTTCTTGAATATGACGTTGGATTTTTATTCGGGAGCCAAAATGGCAATTGATGTTTTAAAAGAAAAAAACTACAATTTAAACATAAAATTTGTTGATTCTAAAGAAACAAATCGTGCTTTAGATGTGAATACCTTAAAAGACGATTTCGATTTTTCGGGAACCGATGTAATTATTGGTCCGTTTTTCCAAAAGAACGTAGATGCGGTTTCCGAAGCTTTTAAAAATCAGCAAACCATTATTGTTTCGCCTTTATCAACCGACAAAGGAAAGCCGTATCCACGTCAGGTGCACACCATGCCCAATGCCGAAATTGTTAAAAAAGAAATGTTAGAATATGTGGTTTCTAAACAAGAACGTGTGGTTGCGATTACCGATGGTAAAAAAACATCGAGCCAGTATTTTAGTACAAATTATCCAACAATAACAACCTTGAGTGTAGCAACCGACGAAAAAGTAAGTTCAACGGTTTTAAAAAATCTACTTTCAAGCAGCGAAACCAACTACATTGTGTACGATGCCACTTCGCTAACTACAACGGTAGAATTAATCAACACCTTGAAATCGTTACAGAAAGAATTTAAAATTCAGTTGGTATCGTTAGAGAAATTAGATGTTTTAGAATCATCTGATGTAGAAATAAACGATTTAATTGCGTTAAAATACACCTTTCCATCGGTAACAAACGATGCATCAGGCAATAAAAAAGAAAAATTTGTAAAAGATTATAAAGCGGTTTACGGAAAAAATCCAAGCAGATTTGCAACCCGTGGTTATGATGTAACTTATGATATTATTACCAGAATGTTTGAATCGGACGAAGATTCTAATATTTTTGATTACGGTTCGCAACAAATAGAAAATAAATTTGCCTACATAAATGAAAACGGTGGTGTGTATAACAACGCGGTTTATATTTTGTATTACGACAAAGATTTAACCATTAAAGAAGCAAAATAATGTGCACAAGCAAAGTAGTTTATAAAGGAGAATTGCGCACCGAATCGACCCATTTGCAATCGGGCACGGTTATTATTACAGATGCCCCAACCGATAATCACGGCAAAGGCGAAGCTTTTTCGCCAACCGATATGGTTGCCAATTCGCTGGCAACATGTATGTTTAGTATCATGGGAATTAAAGCAAATGCCATGAACATTACTATTGATGGTTCTACCGCCGAGGTTACTAAAGTTATGCAGGCTGATCCACGAATGATTAGCGAAATTATTGTTGATTTAGAAATGAAAGGCGCAGATGATGAAAAAACGAAAACAATTTTAGAACGCACCGCAATGACGTGCCCAGTATTTCTAAGTTTGCACCCAGATATTAAAAAAACAGTTCGTTTTAAATGGAACTAAACATTTATTGTTTGAAATAGATTTATTAGAATAGACAACCGAAAATTACTTCGGTTGTTTTTTATTTGTAACGCCATATTGAATACCCGCTTTGGCAAATAAATCTTTAAGAAATGTAAGTTTCTCTGCACAATCATCGTTAAAACTAAACGAGGTAACACTTGGAGAAATTACATTGCAACTGAAGCAGATTATGAAATATTCAAATAGTTTATCATTCTCATCAAAAAATAAAATAGCATTTCTTGGAGTGTAACATCCGCTTCCTGTTCTTAAATTGGTGTCCATATTTTTTCCAATATTATAAATGATATCGGTTAGTTCATTTTTTTGATCTTCATTTAATTCAATCTTTTCTTCAAAACAATCTGGGTCATATCTTGAATAATCATATTTAAGAAATTTAAAATATTTAGACATGATTTCTCCATAAATGAATTCTTCAGAATTAATATTTGATTTTTTCCTTTGAAAACTTTCTAACTTTTCAATACTTTCCTTATAAGAAACAAATAAAATTTTCTTTGATTGGCTAAAAGGATAGTTTTGATTTCGATCTTCAATAGAAAAATTGTTAACTCTAATACAAGGGGCATCAGATGTTTGAGCAAAACCTAAATTTATTTTTAAAAAGAAAAAGAATATTAATAATGATAATCTCATAATGTGTTTTATTGAAAAAGATATTTAATTAGAGCTTTTTTCTATTCCATATTTAATTCCTGCTCTAGCAAATTGTTCCTTAAGTAAGTATAATTTTTCTGCACAATTATTATTTAGATTCATTTTTTCATTACTTGTTCTGTAGTTATTACATTCAAAACAAATTTCTATAAACTCAAATAATTTATCATTATCATCAAAAAATAGAATCGCATTTCTAGGCATATAACATTTTGCCCCAGAAACATATATATTATTACCTAAATTAAAAATCAAATCAGTTAATTGATTTTTTTGATTTTCGGATAATTCAACTTTTTCTTCAAAATGATTCAAATTAACTTTAGAAGGTCTTTTTTTAATCATATCGAAATAAGTTTGCATAATTTCTCCTGCAACATAAGGTGCAGTTCCTTCATCATAGCCTTTTTTTCTTTTATTTTTTGGAAGTTTATTTTCATCACCTTGAAATGAAGAAAATACAATTCTTCTAGCTTTATTGAATGGATAGTTTTGATTTCGTTCTTCAACAGAAAAATTATTAATTCTAACACATTGTGATTCTTCATCTTGAGCAGAAGCATTAAAAAACGAAATCAACAAACAGAAAGTAAGTAAAATTCGGAAAATCATAAGTATAATTTTAAAAAAGTAAACATACAAAAAAACCTCAAAAGATAAATTCCTTTGAGGTTTATTATATTCAGTTCAACCTTTTAAACATTGAACCTTAAACTTTAAACAAAATCTTACAAGTGAATCACTTCATCGTAAGCAGCAGCAACAGCTTCCATAACCGCTTCACTCATTGTTGGGTGTGGGTGCACTGCTTTTAAAATTTCGTGACCTGTAGTTTCTAATTTACGGGCAACAACTGCTTCTGCAATCATATCGGTAACGCCGGCACCAATCATGTGGCAACCTAACCATTCACCGTATTTTGCATCGAAAATTACTTTTACAAAACCGTCTGGAGTTCCGGCTGCTTTTGCTTTTCCTGATGCAGAGAACGGGAATTTACCAACTTTAATTTCGTAACCTGCTTCTTTCGCTTTTTTCTCAGTCATACCAACTGATGCAATTTCTGGTGTTGCATAGGTACAACCAGGAATGTTTCCGTAATCTAAAGGCTCTACATGCAAACCTGCGATTTTTTCCACACATAAAATTCCTTCAGCCGAAGCAACGTGTGCCAAAGCCTGACCCGGAACTACATCGCCAATTGCATAATAACCCGGAATATTTGTTTGATAGAAATCGTTTACTAAAATTTTATCGCGATCGGTAGCAATTCCTGTTTCTTCTAAACCGATGTTTTCTATGTTTGATTTGATACCCACTGCAGAAAGTAACACATCAGCTTCTAAAATTTCTTCGCCTTTAGCCGTTTTTACGGTAGCTTTAACACCTTCGCCCGATGTATCAACTTTTTCAACAGATGAATTGGTCATGATGGTAATGCCCGATTTTTTCAAAGAACGCTCCATTTGTTTAGAGATATCTTCGTCTTCCACCGGAACAATGTTTGGCATAAACTCCACAATAGTAACATCAGTTCCCATTGAATTATAGAAATGAGCAAACTCAACCCCAATAGCTCCAGAACCAACAACGATCATTTTCTTTGGTTGCGTTGGCAAGGTCATTGCTTGGCGGTAACCAATTACTTTTTTACCATCTTGCGGTAAGTTTGGCAATTCGCGAGAACGTGCACCTGTTGCAATAATGATGTGATCTGCAGAAATTTCGGTTACGTTGCCGTCTTTATCTGTAACATCAACTTTTTTGCCTGGTTTTACTTTTCCGAAACCATCGATCACTTCGATTTTGTTTTTCTTCATTAAGAACTGAACACCTTTGCTCATTCCGTCTGCAACACCGCGAGAACGTGCAATAACAGCATTAAAATCTTTATCAACTTCGCCATTGATCGTTAAACCATAATCAGCAGCATGTTTTAAATAATCGAAAACCTGAGCAGATTTCAACAAAGCTTTTGTAGGAATACATCCCCAGTTTAAGCAAATTCCGCCTAAATTTTCTTTCTCTACAACGGCAACTTTAAAACCTAATTGTGATGCTCTAATGGCTGTTACGTATCCGCCCGGACCGCTACCTAAGATGATAATATCGTATTTCATTTTTTTAGTTTTAAGCTTTAAGCATGAAGCTTTAAGCATTGTTTTATTTATTAATTTTATTCGAATAATTGTTTTGGGATAAAACGCTCTAAAATAAGCTTTTGATTATCATTTTCTACAATTACAAATTTCCATTCTTTTAAATCATTTGATTTTGCAATTGCATTTTTAGTTGCATTTATTTCAAAGAAATGGGTTTCTTCATTGTACTTAACATTGCCAACTCCAAATTTTTTTTCAAAAGAAAGCTTGTACAAAGGAATATTCATTTCTCTATCCTCGTCTTCTTCTAATTCTAAAAATTTCATTTGAACTTCTGATGAAGTTTTAATTTTTACATAATTAACTTCTTCAATTTTTATAATATCGCTAATACTTAATACTTTTGGTAATGTTGCTTTGTATTCAAAATCGCTTGAGTTTAAAACCATTTCCATCATTTTAACCATTTGCTCTCGAGGAATTATTTCAAAAATTTCTTCAGGAGCATAATTTAAAGCTTTATCAAACTCTTTGTCTATCACTAATTGAGAATACTCTGTAAATTGTCTTTCGATAGTTTCATTTACTGATTGAGCATACAAATTGGTAGTAATTGTACACAGAAAAATGAATAATATTGATTTTAGGTATTTCATTTATTGACTTTATAATCAGTTGCGAATTTAAGAATTTTTTTAAAAACTATTTAAGTCTAAAGTTGAAAAGTCAAAAGTCAAAAAATCATAACTTTTTACATAACCTACAACTTACAACCTAAAACATTTAAACTTCTCAATTGGCTGATACACTTGCGTACTGTGATTCGTACAGATTTTTATAGGCACCACTTTCTTTTGCTAGCAATTGGGCGTGTGTACCGGTTTCTACAATTTTACCTTGATCCATAACTACAATTAAATCGGCATTTACAATGGTTGCCAAACGGTGTGCAATGATGATTGATGTTCTGTCTTTTGTAATGATTTCGACTGCTTTTTGCAATAATTCTTCTGAATAAGTATCGATAGATGAAGTAGCTTCGTCTAAAATTAAAATACTCGGATTGCTCATGTAGGCACGCAAAAAAGCAATTAACTGACGTTGTCCTGATGACAGCATCACTCCGCGTTCTTTTACGTTATAATCATATCCGCCCGGAAGTTTCTCTATAAAATCGTTAATGCCGATTTCTTTTGCTGCTGCAATTACCTGATCTTTAGTGATTTTGGAATTATCTAAAATAATGTTGTTTAAGATGGAATCTGAAAAAAGGAAAACATCTTGCAAAACCACTGCAATTTGATCGCGTAAACTGTTTAAAGTGAAATCGTTGATGTTCATTCCGTCAATCAATATTTCGCCTGATTCAATATCGTAAAATCGACTTAAAAGATTGGCAATGGTTGATTTCCCTGCACCCGAAGCTCCAACAAAAGCAACTGTTTGTCCAGCTTTGATATTCAGATTAATGTTGTTGATTACTTTTTTGCCATTGCTGTAACTAAAATCGACATTCTTAAAATCGATCGCACCTTTAAAAGCAGGAGCAGTGATTTTTCCTTCTTCTTGAATTAAATCATCACGGTCTAAAATTTCAAAAACTCGATCTGCAGCTACAATTCCCATTTGCATCACATTGAATTTATCGGCAATTTGTCGCAACGGATTAAACAACATCGAAATCATCATGGTATAACCAAATAAATCTCCGGTTGTGGTTAAATTATCGCCTTGAACAATGGTAAATCCACCATAAATAATCACGCAACCCAATGTAACCGCCGAAACAATATCGGCAATAGGGAAGAAGATGGAATTGTACAGAATGTTTTTCTGCCACGCATCGTTATGTTTCTGATTGATTTTTTTAAAGTTTTCGTATTCAATCTGTTCACGATTAAACAATTGAACAATTTTCATTCCTGTTAAACGTTCTTGAATAAACGTGTTTAAATTGGCTACCTGTAAACGAACTTCTTCAAAAGCAACCTTCATGTGTTTCTGAAAAACACGTGTGGCATAGAGCAAAATTGGCATGGCAACAAGTACAATAATAGTTAGTTTCCAGTTCATCCACGTCATAATTCCCAAAACAACCAACATTTTTAAAACATCGCCCACAATCATGAATAATCCCTGACTAAAAATACTTGCAATGTTTTCAATATCAGATACATTTCGAGTGATTAATTTACCAACTGGTTCGTTGTCAAAATAAGTCAATCTAAATTTAAGCATTTTGTTAAACAACGTGGTTCGAATGTCTTTAATGATGTTTTGCCCCAACCAGCTTGCAATGTAAGTAAAGAAAAACTGCGACGAAACTTCTAAAATAAGCACTAAAGCCATTAAAGCCACGTAAATGCTCAATCCGTTTAAATCGGCTTTGGCAATATAAACATCTACTACATTTTTAACCATATAAGGACGAATTGCCCCAAAAACAGCAAGCGTAATAACCGTAAGCACCACCCAAAACATCTTGTCTTTGTAAGGTTGCGCATAGTGCATTACTTTTTTTAATGTAGAAGTTTTATTTTGTTTCATTTATATATGGATATACAACTTGTGTTAAATATAAACCGTGTGCCGGAACAGAAAAACCTGCCTTGCCACGATTTTTGCTTTTTATGATTTCATGAACATCGTTAACCGAAATTTTTCCTAAACCTACATTAAGCATGGTGCCGACAATTGCACGAACCATATTACGTAAAAAACGATTTGCCGAAATATGAAAAATCAATTGTGAACCTTTTTTTTCCCAATAAGCTGTGGTGATGTTGCAGTTAAAAGTAAAAACATCGGTATGCGTTTTACTAAAACATTCAAAATCTTCGTATTGCAACAAAATTTTGGCTGCTTCGTTCATTCTGTCAATGTCTAAATTTTTAAACTGATAATAACTTAAATTCTTTAAAAAGCTGTTTTTAAACGTGTTAATATGATATTCGTATGATCTTGAAACTGCATCAAAACGTGCATGAGCTTCATTATGAACATCAAAAAAATTAAAAACGGTAATATCTTCAGGTAAAAACGAATTTAATTTTTGAACCATTAACTGTTTATCAAAAACCACATTGGTATCAAAATGCGCATACATTAATTTTGCATGCACACCAGCGTCTGTTCTACCTGCAGCAACCAACTCAAAATCATCTCTAAACAAAACGTTTACAGCTTTTGTTAAAACTTCTTGCACACTAATTGCCTGGGGTTGCAGTTGCCAACCGTGATAATTTGTACCGTTGTATGCAAACTGAATAAAGTACCTCAATTATTAAAAATTTAAACATACAAATATACTTTAATTTAGCGGAATGCGTGTATTAACAAAAAACTAATATTTTTGTAGAAACAATATTTTCATGAAACAATTTCTATCTACCCTTTTTTTACTGATTAGTTTTATTACAAGCGCACAGAATTTCAACGATTATTTTACCGATAAAACCTTGCGTTTGGATTATATTTTTGCAGGAAATGCCAACCAGCAGAATATCTATTTAAGTGAAATGATTCAGTTAAATAAATGGCACGGGCGTGTTGATAATCTTTCGGTTACGCCCATTCAAGGCAACGGTCAAATTAAGGTTTACAGCACTGCAAATGACAAACTTATTTATGTTTTACCGTTTGGAAGTTTGTTTCAGGAATGGTTAACCTTAGAAGATGCAAAAAAGCAGTTTAAGAGTTTTGAAAACTCTTTTTTGATTCCTTTTCCTAAAGAACCCATTCGAGTTGATGTTTCTTTTTTTACAGCTGATAAGCAGGAAAGAGTATTATCGCAACAATTTATCGATCCAAAAGATATTTTAATTAGAAAAGCTACCGATGTTCAAAATCCTTATGAAGTTGTTCATCATTCTAAAGTGAAAAATCCGATAAAAATTGCATTGGTTGCCGAAGGATATGCTGAAAACGAATTAGATCTTTTCATGGAATATGCACAAAAAACGGTTGAAAATCTATTTAAACATAAGGTTTTTAAAAAATATCAAGATTATTTTGAAATAGTTGCAGTAAAAACGGTTTCAAAACAGTCGGGCATAAGCATTCCTTCAAAAGATATTTGGTTGAATACGGCAGTTCAATCAAACTTCGATACTTTTTATTCTAATAGATATTTAACTACATTGCATACCAAACTTCTTCATAATCAATTAGAAAATATTCCGTATCAGCACATTATCATCTTGGCAAATACCGATTTTTACGGCGGTGGCGGAATTTTAAATTCGTACAGTTTAACAACTACAAAAAATAAGGAATTTGCGCCGGTTGTGGTTCATGAATTCGGACACAGTTTTGCAGGTTTGGCAGATGAATATTTTTATGCAGAAGATGTTTTTGAAAATAAAGCGACATTAAGTATTGAACCTTGGGAGAAAAATATTACTTCATTGGTTGATTTTGGATCTAAATGGAAGAAGTTGTTGAAAGATGAAACTCCTGTTCCAACAGATGCATCGATGCAAAAAGAAGTTGAAATTGGTGCTTTTGAAGGATTGAAAGGCAACGGATTGTACATACCTACATTAACCTGCAGAATGAAAATTAACAATACCGAAGATTTTTGCCCAGTTTGTAGCAATGCCATTGAAGAGATGATTTTATTTTACACAACCAAGCAAAAAAAGTAATGAAGAAAATTTTGTTATTGTCAGACACCCACAGTTACATTGACGACCGAATTTTGCATTATGCAGAACAAGCAGACGAAGTTTGGCATGCGGGTGATATTGGCGATTTAAAAGTTACCGATTCGTTAAAAAAAATAAAACCGTTGCAGGCTGTTTATGGGAATATTGATGATGCAGAAGCACGAAAAGAATTTCCGTTAGATGCTGTTTTTATGTGCGAAAACAAGAAAGTTTGGATTACGCATATTGGCGGTTATCCTGGGAAATATCCTGCAAGAATTAAAGAAGGATTTGCATTACACAAACCCGATATTTTCATTTGCGGACATTCGCATATATTAAAAGTTCAGTTCGATAAACAGTTTAAATGTTTAGCTTTAAATCCTGGTGCAGCAGGTATTTACGGATTTCATCAAATTAGAACTATGCTTCGTTTTGAAATTGATCAAGACAAAATTGAAAATTTGGAAGTTATAGAATTAGGGAAAAGATAACGTATGAAAGTATATAACGCAAAAGACTGGTTGGGATTTATTTTTAAGATACATAAATCGGATACCGTTCGCAAATTATGGCCGTCTATTATTTTAATGGGATTGCTTTCTTGGTTGGTAGCTTATTTAGAACTCGATTATTTTGATCTTTCACAAAATTCTGCCTTAAAAAACACTTCGATATTGCATACCGTAATTGGTTTTGTATTGTCGTTATTATTGGTTTTTCGAACAAATACCGCTTATGATCGTTGGTGGGAAGGTAGAAAAATGTGGGGCAAACTGGTAAATGATTCCAGAAATTTATCGGTTAAGTTAAACGCGCTTTTACCGGAAGATGACAAAGTTTCACGTATTTATTTTGCTAACAAAATTAAATTGTTTGCTAAAGTTTTGCATACACATTTAACAAGTGAATCAACAAAATATATGCTTGATGAAGAAGAGCATCCAGAATATGAAGACTATTTAAAAGCACAACATCCGCCCACAAAAATTGTTGGTAAAATGTATGTTGCCTTGCAAAAGTTAGAACGTGAAAAGGTACTAACACCGCAAGACAAAATAATTTTAAACGAAAATTTAAACGGTTTGTTAGATGTTGCCGGTGCGTGTGAACGAATCAAAAACACGCCAATTCCTATTGCTTATGCAGTTTTTATAAAGAAATTTATATTCGTTTATGTACTAACGCTGCCAATTGGCTATGTGTTTACAACGGGTTATTTTATTGTTCCGCTGGTAATGATTATTTTCTATGTTTTGTTGAGTATCGAATTAATTGCCGAAGAAATTGAAGATCCGTTTAATGGAGGAACCGATGATTTGCCAACAGCAAAAATTGCTCAAAATATTGGCAAATATGTATCAAATGTTTTAAAGGATACTAATTAAAAACTATCTTTAAATAAAAAAATAATGCAGAACGTTTTAGATTTTTTAAATAAATTACAGCAAAATAATAACCGCGAGTGGTTTGTAGAGAATAAAAAAAGCTTTGAAGAAGCGAAAGAAACCGCAAGCAATTTGTTTAATGCGGTTTATAACGAACTAAAGTTAACCGATCATTTAGAGCCTTTAAAGATCTACAGAATTTACCGTGATGTTCGTTTTTCTGCCGATAAAACTCCGTACAAAAATCATTTTTCGATGTATATGGGCAGATTACAACCCAATTTTCGTGGCGGCTATTATCTTCACATAGAACCTGGCGCATCTTTTATTGGTATTGGTTTTTTTGATCCGAATAAAGAAGATTTATTGCGAATTCGAAAAGAAATTGAGTTAGATGACGAATTGGAAATCATATTGAATTCAAAAGATATTATAGAAACCTTTGGAACTTTACAAGGCGATGAAGTTAAAACAGCCCCAAAAGGATTCGATAAAACCCACGAACGTATTGCCTTATTAAAGAAAAAGCAGTTTTTATTGATGCATAAATTCACCGATAAAGAAGTTTTAAATTCTGAATTTTACAAAGAAGCGGCAAACGTCTTCAAAAAATCAAGACCTTTTGTAGATTACATGACCGATGTTTTGTTGACGAATTTAAATGGCGAAAGAGCGTAATTTTTTTTCACTGTATTTTATCATAAATTGTTCAAATTTAATTGTGAGTAGCATTAATTTGTATAATTGTATCCGTGTGTCATTGGAAATAAAAAAAACTCTGAATACTAAGGTTTTAAAATTTATTTGATAATGCACTGCGGGTTATATTTTATTTGATTTTAAGATATTAACCAAACTTAAAATTTGCTTCTCGAATAAATTGAAAATTAAACCCGCCATAATGAAAAACGAAGCCCAAAGTTTCCAATCGTTTAAATATTCGTTTAAAAATACTGCGGAACTTAAAAAACCAACAACGGGAATTAATAACGTGTAAGGAACAACTGCAGATGTTGGATACATTTTAATCAATGATCCCCAAATGCCATAGCCTAAATGAGTTGATACGTAAACAACATAAGCAATGGCAGCGATTGCAGTCCATGAAATATTTTCTAAAGAATGCGTTATTGCTGTGGTTCCATCAATAAAATAAGAGGCAGCTGCCATAAAAGGTAAAGCAATTAGGTTTCCCCATATCACAAGTGCAAGTGGCGATTCGGCGTTGATCTTTTTTGTAAACATATTTCCCGATGCCCACGCTAAAGATGCAAGTAAAGTAAGTATAAGCCCAACAAGCGTAACATCACCTCCCACATGAGTAGCCACAATACCAATACCTACAAACGAAACCAATGAGCCTATAATTTTAAACCAGTCGGGTTTTTCTTTAAAAAATAAAAATGCCAGTCCAATCGAAAAAAACACCTGTACCTGCATAACAAGTGAAGCTAAACCCGGCGACAAGCCAAGATGAATTCCGCTAAAAAGCAAGCCAAATTGCAAGGCAAAATTAAAAAATCCAAAACCAATAATATATTGTAATGGAGCTTTTGGTCTGGGTAGAAAAAACACAAAAGGTAGTGCAGAAAGTGCAAAACGTATCGTACAGAAAAGAAAAGGTGGTAGTTCTTTTAATCCTAAATAAATCGCAATAAAATTAGTCCCCCAAACAAAAACCGTAACAAGTGCTAAAAAAAGGTGTTTAGGAGTTAAATTTTGTGTTGTGTTCATATTTTGAGTGAAATAATTTGATATTTCTTTACATGTGTGCAAAGGTCAGCATTCAGTTTTAATTAATAAGAAATAGTTGTTTTTTTATGTTGTTAAATTCTTAGTACAACCTTTTTTAGGAATAAAATATAAGCAGTTTGTTTTTTTTAAAAGACAGTAAAAGAAAAAATACTATTTGTTTAAACATACTTGCTACGGCACCTTTGTCTAAATTACGTTAAAAATGTATTTGTTAAAAAATAATTTTGTAACTTTCCAAAATCCTTATTAAACCTAAAACGAATTATTGCCCTTTAAAATGAAAAAAATTTTAATAATAGAAGACGATGTCTCTTTTTGTTTAATGATGAAAACGTTTCTTACCAAAAAAGGGTTCGAAGTTTTTAATGCATTTTCATTTAAAGAAGCTACCGTTATTTTAAAAGACCAGCAGCTGGATCTTGTTTTAACCGACGTGCGTTTGCCCGACAGCGACGGTATTGAAATATTAAAATACATAAAAGAAGTAAATCCTGCCATTCAAGTCATCCTAATGACGGGTTATACCGATATTAAAACTGCGGTAAACGTAATGAAAATGGGAGCTTTTGACTATGTTTCAAAACCTATTAATTCAGACGAAATTCTGCACACAATAAACAAAGCACTTACAGAAATTGGTAAAACTTCAACCATAGTGAATGCTTCTTCTAATGACGACAAAAAAGAAACCCGCCCGGTAAAAAATGCCTATACAGGAAGCCATTTTATTAAAGGAAAAAGTGCAAAATCAAAAGAATTGCACGATTTTATTAATATTGTGGCACCAACTAATATTTCTGTATTAATTATTGGCGACAGCGGTACAGGAAAAGAAAATATTGCTTATTCCATTCATAAATTAAGTAAACGTGAAAACATGCCCTACGTGGCGGTTGATTGCGGTGCTATACCAAAAGATTTAGCGGCAAGCGAGTTTTTTGGTCACGTTAAAGGATCGTTTACCGGCGCTGTTACCGATAAAATTGGTCATTTTGAAGCAGCCAATGGCGGTACTATTTTCTTAGACGAAGTAGGTAATTTAACGTATGATGTTCAGGTGCAATTATTGCGTGCGTTGCAAGAACGCAAAGTAAAACCAGTAGGTAGCAGCAAAGAAGTTGATGTAGATATTCGCATCATTGCAGCAACCAACGAAGATTTACAGAAAGCAGTTCGCGAAGGCGATTTCCGTGAAGATTTATACCACAGATTGAACGAATTTTCTATACAAGCACCGCGATTAAACGAACGAGGAAAAGATGTTTTAGAATTTGCAGAATTTTTTATAGCACAATCTAATGCAGAATTAGAACGAAATGTGGAAGGATTGTCTGACGAGGTAACTGAAATTTTTTTAAATTACGAATGGCCGGGTAATTTGCGAGAAATGCGCAATATTATAAAACGTGCGGTATTGTTAAGCAATTCAAGCCTTATTGAGAAAAATGTACTTCCTGCAGAAATGTTTCAACAAAACGTTTTAAAAAATATCGAAGTAATTAATCCGGTTATTACAACAGCAGGTGCTTTTGCAGGAACAACCATGCAACGAGAAGATTTGAAACTGTATTCGTCAACCAACGAAGAACAATTGATACGTGTAGCATTAGAAAAAGCAAAATACAATAAAACAAAAGCTGCACATATATTGGGCATCGACAGAAAAACGCTTTACAACAAGTTAAAGCTCTACGATATTGACTTATAAAAAATAAACGATGTGTAATGAACGGGCTTTTGCCCGTTTTTTATAATGCAACTGTTCATAATCGGGATATAAAGCGACAGTTTGTAGAGCTATTAAAAATTTAGCTTTTAAAGTTTTTTTTAATAATATGTTGACATGTTGTGTTTTAATTAATATTTCATAAATTGGCAAAAGCATTGAGATAAAAATCTGACATCAAAGATTTAAAATGAACAAAGAATATAAAATTGCAGTGATAGGTTTGGGCTATGTGGGTTTGCCTTTGGCAACACTTTTCGCATCCAAATATCCGGTAGTGGGATATGATATCAATCAAAAAAGAATCAATGAACTGAAACAGGGGAGTGATGCTACACTTGAAGTTTCCGATCAAGCTTTAAAAAATGTTCTGCAATCTGCAAACCCAATCGATAAAGAATCAGTAGGACTTTATTTTACTACAAATGAATCGCATTTAAAAAGTGCAAATTATTACATTATAACGGTTCCCACACCAGTTGACAAAAACAACAGTCCCGATTTGATACCTTTAAAAAAGGCATCGGAAATGGTTGGTAAAGTATTGAAAAAAGGCGATGTGGTAGTTTACGAATCCACTGTTTATCCTGGTGTTACCGAAGAAGAGTGTGTGCCTGTTCTGGAACGTGTTTCGGGCTTAAAGTTTAACCTCGATTTTTTTGCGGGTTATTCTCCAGAGCGTATAAATCCGGGCGATAAACAGCGTACCATAGAAAAAATCATGAAAGTTACATCGGGTTCAACTCCCGAAACAGCTTTAGAAGTTGATGCTTTATATAAATCAGTAATTCCTGCGGGTACCCATTTGGCTCCTTCCATTAAAGTAGCCGAAGCGGCAAAAGTTATCGAAAATTCACAACGCGATATTAATATTGCATTTGTAAATGAATTGGCAAAGATTTTTGCATTAATGGGTATTGATACCAAAGCGGTGCTTAAAGCAGCTGGTACAAAATGGAACTTTATGCCTTTTCAACCAGGATTGGTAGGCGGACATTGTATTGGTGTCGATCCTTTTTATTTGGCTCAAAAGGCGCAGCAAATTGGTTATTATTCCGAATTGATACTTTCTGCACGCAGACTGAATGATTCCATGGGATCATTTGTGGCTTCAGAAGTGGTAAAACTTATGATTAAAAATGATTTAAAAATAAAAGGCGCATCGGTTTTAATAATGGGTGTAACTTTTAAAGAAAATTGCCCCGATATGCGCAACTCAAAAGTGTGGGATGTGGTAGATGGTTTAATAGATTACGGCTGTAATGTTGTAGTGTATGATCCATGGGTAGATTGGAATAAAAGAAAAATACCTACTGGTGTAACGGTTATCAATAATTTACAAACAGCTTCTTATGATGCAGCGGTGCTTGCAGTGGCACACCAGCAATTTTTAGAATTAAACGTGCGAAGCTATCTTAAAGAAAGTGGAGTTATTTATGATGTAAAAGGCGTGTTAACAGAAGTTGTAGAAGGAAGATTGTAGTAATTTAGAAATAGGTATAAAAGATTTTTATTTTCGTTTTTTTCAATTCATGTTTTTGTCAAAGATTGTAACAAAAGACTTTCAACAAAATCTTTTGTTTTTAAAACATAAAAACGTTTCACTTACCTAGTTCAAGAAACGTACAGCAAACTCTATGAACTTTTAATCTTTAAGGAATTTATAAAATTCCTTTTCTGTAATGCTCTAAATATAAGTAATTTAAATGCTAATATCTATAAGCTTGTTTAATCACAATTACACTAAAGAATAAACCCTATTAGATATAAGAAATTCACTAAAAATTTCGTATATTTGTAGTTAAGTTTATTATTTAGTACACCTATTTATTATGAGTGAAGAAATAAAGAAAAATTCGTATTCTGCCGACAGTATTCAGGCGTTAGAAGGGATGGAACACGTGCGTATGCGTCCGTCAATGTATATTGGCGATGTAGGCGTTCGCGGGTTGCACCATTTAGTTTACGAAGTTGTAGATAACTCTATTGACGAAGCTTTGGCGGGTCACTGTGATTCTATACAGGTTATCATTAATCAAGACAATTCAATATCGGTTCAAGATAACGGTCGTGGTATTCCAGTAGATATGCACAAAAAAGAAGGTGTATCTGCGTTAGAGGTTGTTATGACAAAAATTGGTGCAGGTGGTAAATTCGATAAAGATTCTTACAAAGTTTCTGGTGGATTGCACGGTGTTGGTGTATCGTGTGTAAACGCTTTATCAGATCATTTACGTGCCGAAGTTCACCGCGATGGTAAAGTTTGGGAACAAGAATATGAGCGTGGTAAGGCAATGTATCCAGCACGCCCAATTGGCGAAACAAATATCACCGGAACAAAAGTTACTTTTAAGCCCGATGCTACTATTTTTACGCATACTTTAGAATATTCATACGATACATTAGCAGCGCGTTTACGCGAATTATCGTTCCTTAACAAAGGAATCACAATTACATTAACAGATTTACGCGAGGTTGATGAAGAAGGAAACGCAAAACACGAAACCTTTCATTCAACCGAAGGTTTAAGTGAATATGTGCGCTTTTTAGACGGAAACCGTACACCTATCATTAGCCACGTTATTAATATGGAAAGTGAAAAGGGCGAAATTCCAGTAGAAGTTGCCTTAATTTATAACGACAGTTATTCAGAAAATATCTATTCGTATGTAAATAACATCAACACACACGAAGGTGGAACGCATTTGCAAGGTTTCCGTATGGGATTAACCCGTACATTAAAGAAATATGCCGATGCTTCAGGATTATTAGAAAAACTAAAATTCGAAATTTCTGGCGACGATTTCCGTGAAGGATTAACAGCAATTATCTCTGTAAAGGTAATGGAACCTCAGTTCGAAGGTCAAACCAAATCAAAACTAGGTAACCGTGAAGTGGTTTCACCCGTATCTCAAGGTGTTGCCGATATGTTGGAAGCTTATTTAGAAGAGAATCCGCAAGATGCAAAAATAATCGTTCAAAAAGTTATTTTAGCAGCACAAGCACGCCATGCAGCTAAAAAAGCACGTGAAATGGTGCAACGTAAAACGGTTATGAGCGGTGGTGGTTTACCTGGTAAACTTTCTGACTGTTCAGAGCAAGATCCTGAAAAATGCGAGATTTTCTTTGTCGAGGGAGATTCGGCAGGTGGAACAGCAAAGCAAGGTCGTGATCGTAACTTTCAAGCAATTATGCCCTTACGTGGTAAAATTTTGAACGTTGAAAAAGCAATGGGACATAAGGTGTTTGAAAACGAAGAAATTCGTAATATCTTCACTGCCTTAGGTGTAACTATTGGTACCGAAGAAGATAGCAAAGCGTTGAATCTTTCAAAATTACGTTACCATAAAGTAGTCATCATGTGTGATGCCGATGTTGATGGTAGCCACATTGCTACATTAATTTTAACGTTCTTGTTCCGATATATGCGTGAATTAATTGAAAAAGGTTACGTTTATATTGCAACGCCCCCATTATACATGGTTAAAAAAGGTACAAAAAAACAATATGCTTGGAACGATGAAGAACGTATTGCGTTGATGGAACAAATGGGGCAAGGTTCATCGGTACAACGATACAAAGGTCTTGGAGAGATGAATGCGGAACAATTATGGGAAACCACAATGAATCCTGAATTTAGAACGTTGCGCCAAATTACTGTTGATAATTTAGCAGAAGCAGACCGTGTTTTTTCTATGTTGATGGGTGACGAAGTGCCACCACGAAGAGAATTTATTGAAAAAAATGCCGTTTATGCAAAAATTGATGCATAACATATATTAAAAACCAGCTTAATGCTGGTTTTTTTATTTCTACAAAATTGTTAATAACAATAAAAAAAGGGTTTAAATAAACACCCTTTTTTATTGTTAAATCTTTTGTGAAGTTATATATTTGTCCGTTTTATATAATTTTTTCGTTTTTAACACAACAAATTGTATCAAACAAAATCATTTAAAAACTATTAATTTTTTAAAAATGCAGAATAAAGGACTCGTTAAGTTTATTGCGATTGTTTTTGCGTTGGTAAGTATTTACCAATTGTCCTTTACGTTTGTTACGAATCATTACGAGAGTAAGGCAAAGGAATTTGCCAATGGTGACTTAACCAAAGAAGCTCGTTATTTAGATTCAATTGCAAACGAAAAGGTTTATTTAGGTCAAACTTTTGCTGAAGTGCGTTCAAAGCAAATTCAAAAAGGTTTAGATTTAGAAGGTGGTGTCAATGTGATGCTTCAAATTTCTGTTAAAGACATCTTAAAAGGATTGTCTAACAACTCCACAAATGCAGTTTTCAATCAGGCGTTAGCCGAAGCAGAGAAAAACCGTGATGGAAATCAAACATTTTTAGAATCGTTCTATGAATCGTTTGATAAAATTTCGGCAGGCAAGGTGAAGTTGGCTTCTTCAGAAATTTTTGCAAACAGAAGTTTGCAAGAAATCAACACATCAATGACTGATGACCAAGTAAAAACAATTTTAAACAGAAAGGTAAAAGAATCAATTGAAAGTGCCTACAAAGTAATTGGTGAGCGTATTGACCAATTCGGAGTAGTTTCGCCTACCATTCAAATGGTTGGAGAATCGGGCAGAATTTTGGTTGAATTACCTGGTGCTAAAGACATAGATCGTATTAAAAATCTATTACAGTCTACTGCACAGTTAGAGTTTTGGGAAACTTATAAAGGTGATGAAGTTGGACAGTTTTTAATGACTGCTAATAATTTTTTAAAAGAAAAAGGTGCTAAACCAGCTGTAGCTGCAAACGATACTGTTGCAAAAGCAACACCTAAAAATGATGTTGATAAATTATTAACAGGCGTTTCTAAAGATACAACGGCAGCTACGAAAGATGATTTAGGTCCAATTGTATCATTAATTCAAGCTCCGGGCTACCAAGGTTCGCCAATTATTGCATTTTTTGCAACAAAGGATACCGCACAAGTTAACACGTATTTAAAAGACCCGCAAGTAAGAGGATTGTTAAGCGGTGAATTGCGTCACGTTAAATTTGCATGGGGTAAAGCTAAAAAAGATGCAAATATTGTTGAGTTATATGCTTTAAAAGGAAATGCACAAAACATTCCGCCATTATCAGGCTCTGTTGTTACAGAAGCTCGTGATGATTATGACCAAGTTACAGGAAAACCAGTTGTTTCTATGCAAATGAATGCCAACGGAGCAAAAGCGTGGGAAGCATTAACAGGTAAAGCATACAGCCAACAATCTAACATTGCTATTGTTTTAGACAATGTGGTTTATTCGGCTCCGGGTGTAACTACAGGTCCAATTTCAGGAGGTAGTTCAAGTATTTCTGGTGATTTCACCGTTCAAGAAACTAAAGATTTAGCAAATATCTTGAAAGCAGGTAAATTACCCGCTTCTGCAGCTATTGTTTCATCAGAAATTGTAGGACCATCATTAGGGCAAGCAGCTATTGATGCTGGTATAATGTCATCATTAGTAGGAATGCTAATTATTGCAGCTTGGATGGTTTTCTTTTATGGTAAAGCAGGTTGGTTTGCAAATATTGCATTGGCAGTAAACCTTTTGTTTTTATTTGCAGTCTTTAGTGGATTTGGCTTTGTACTTACTTTACCAGGTATTGCGGGTATCGTTTTAACAATTGGTACGGCAGTAGATACAAATATTCTTATTTATGAAAGGGCAAAAGAATCTTTAAGGGAAGGGCAAACAGCTAAAGAAGCAATTAAACATGCTTTTTCTTGGAATGGTGCAATGTCTGCAATTGTAGATGCCAACGTTACAACTGCTTTAACAGGTATTGTACTGGTTATTTTTGGATCGGGACCTATACGTGGATTTGCAGTTACCTTATTAATTGGTATTATAACATCATTATTTACTGCGATTGTTATTACTAGAATTTTGGTTGATTTAGCAGCAGCGAAAGATGCTAAATTAGCTTTTAGCACTGCAATTACACGTAACTGGTTTACAAATATGAATTTCAATTTCTTAGGAAAAAAGAAAATTGCCTATATTTTTACATCAATTACTATGTTGTTGTGTATTGCAACTTTATTCTTTAACGGATTGAATTATGGTACCGATTTTACCGGTGGTAGAACATTCCAAGTTCAGTTTGATAATGACGTGGATGCATCTTCTGTTGCAAGTAAATTGTCTAATGTTTTTGATAGTAATGTAGAAGCTAAAGTTTTTGGTAAAGATTCTAAATTAAAGATTACCACAAAATATAAAGTTGACGAAGAAAGTGCACAAGTAGATCAAGAAGTTAACAAATTACTTTATGACAACTTAAAAACATTCTTTAAAGGCAAATTAACCTACGAAGAATTTACCCACCCAGAAGGAAAAGGTTTAGGAATTGTTCAAGCATCAAAAGTAGGTCCAACGGTAGCAAAAGATGTTAAAACTGATGCTTACTGGGCTGTTGGTGGAGCGTTGTTAGTCGTATTTATATATTTAGCAATTTCATTCCGCAGATGGCAATATTCATTAGGTGCCGTTGCAGCAGTAGCACACGACGTAATATTTGTATTGGGTGTATATTCATTCTTCTACAAATTTGCACCGTTTAATATGGAAGTAGATCAATCATTGGTAGCAGCATTGCTTACGGTAATTGGTTACTCTTTGAATGATACCGTAATTGTATTTGACCGTGTTCGTGACTTTATCAAAGGAGATTCAGAAGGATCTTTTGAAGAAGTAGTAAATAAATCAATCAACACTACCTTGTCAAGAACATTTAACACATCTGCAACCGTAATTTTAGTATTACTTATAATGTTTGTTTTTGGTGGTGAATCAATCCGTGGATTTGTATTCGCAATGTTATTAGGTATTGGTGTAGGTACATACTCATCATTATTTATATCAACTCCAATTTTGGTTGATACCATTAAAGGATCTGCAGAGCGTGAACGCGCAGAAGCACTTAAAGCAAGACAAGAAAATTCTGAAGAAACAGAGTAAGTTTTTCTGTATAACTAACCAACAGAGGCTGCCTTTTAAGGCAGCCTCTGTTGGTTAGTTATCTTTTTAATTTGTTATCACGCTTCTGATTCAAATTTTCTCTATTAAAAAAAATTGCTTTACATCATATCTTTTAAAATATAATAATTCTTTGTAAGTCTTTTTAAGAATCTACTATACAGCAGTTTGTAAAGTAACCATAATACAAGTAAAATAATAATAGTGCACACCACACAAGCCAAAATTATTGCAGTATGATAAGACCAACTTTCATTTAATAATACGCTATTGGTATCTGATACAATAGTTTGATATATTGTTATGTAGATAATAATTAAATAAGTTATTAAAATTAGCGCAAGATATAATTTCAAAGCGTTTTTTGCATTTTTTATGTTCAATTGCAATGCTTCAACAGTATTATTTTTTTTTATTTTAAAAATCATGTAAGTAGAAACTACTGTAAAAACAAAAGGTAAAACTATAAGAGCATAATCTGCAATTAATAAAATAGATGCAGGAAAGCCATTTGACCTTGGTTGACTACTTACTTTAACTATAAAACTAGAAGATACAAAAAAAGCCAATAATAGAATATTCATGGCAATAATCCATTTTAAAGTCTTTAACGATTTCCTTTTAATCTTTTGATACAGTTCCTCCCGCGTTGGTATATGTTCCACACTATATCTTTTACTATTTGGAACTAAAAAATTTAATCGAGCCATGCTATTTGTTAAATTATTATGCAAAATAACAATATATTTTATAATTATTGGTTAAGCGCTCAAAAACAAAATAATACTGCATATATTGTTATTTACTTCGTAATTTTGTAGGAATTCAAATAGTTTTAATTATGATGAATATTCCAGATTCTAGCAATCCTAGAGTCGTTATCATAGGTGGTGGTTTTGCAGGTGTTGCATTGGCACAAAAATTAAAAAACAAAGCTTTTCAAGTTGTTTTGCTTGACAAGCACAATTACCACAATTTTCAGCCCTTAATGTATCAGGTGGCAACTGGCGGATTAGAATCGGGCTCAATTGCTTATCCACTTCGTAAAATTGTTAAAGAACACCGCGAAGCATTTTTTAGAATGACTTTGGTTGAAAAAATCGATACAGAAAATAAAAAGGTAATTACCGATATTGGAACGATCTATTACGATTATCTGGTAATTGCAACAGGATCTACCAACAACTATTTCGGTAATAAAGAGATCGAAAAAAACAGTATGGTAATGAAAACCATACCCGAAGCGTTAAATATCCGAACCCTTTTATTAGAGAATTTTGAATTGGCTTTGCAAACAAACGATATGAACGAACGTAAAGCGTTGATGAATTTCGTAATTGTTGGTGCCGGACCAACAGGTGTGGAATTAGCCGGAGCTTTAGCCGAAATGAAAAATGCCGTTTTCCCTAAAGATTATCCCGATTTGGATATTTCTATGATGGAAATTAACCTAATTCAAGGTGGTGGTAAAATTCTAGACGCAATGACCAATAAATCGTCAAAAGCAGCCGAAAAGTTTTTGAAAGATTTAGGCGTAAAAATCCACTTAAAAACTATTGTAACAAACTACGATGGTAAAAAAGTTGAAACTAAAGACGGATTATCTTTTGATACACATGCTGTAATTTGGTCGGCAGGGGTAAAAGGTGCTCCGATTGAAGGAATGTCGCAAGCTTTAGATCGTGCGTCACGTATTCGTGTAAACGAATTTAATCAGGTAGAAGGTTTTACAGATGTTTTTGCATTGGGCGATGTTGCTGCAATGTATGGCGATAAATATCAATACGGACATCCAATGATGGCGCAGCCTGCCATTCAGCAAGGAAATCTGTTAGCCGAAAATTTAGAACGATTAACCAAAAAACAATCGCTTAAAAAATTTGTTTATAACGATAAAGGTTCCATGGCGACTATTGGTAGAAATAAAGCCGTTGTAGATTTACCTAAATTGCATTTCAACGGTGTGTTTGCTTGGTTTGTATGGATGTTTGTGCATTTGTTTTCGCTGATTGGTTTTAAAAACAAAACCTTGGTTTTCTGGAGTTGGGTTTATAATTATTTTGTTTTTGATCGCGAATCGCGCGTAATCATTCGTCCATACCGTAAAAACCGAGATATAAAACCAAAGGATAATTAAATTTCAGGATATTTTTTGTTGTAATTAATCAATAAATCAACAAATTTATTATAAGATTGAATCCCGTCTTTTTGGTTGTTTATTTTTAAAAACCTGCCATAAAGATTCTTAAAAAAATACGAAGAAACATTTCTTTTACTCAACCAAAATTGTTCGCTTTCTAGAATATTTTCTTGAACACCAACATTTAAGCGGTTAAAAAGTAACTGATAGGTTTCTTCGTTTTCATATCTGTACTGCTTCAAACAATACTTTAAAGCATATAAATTTGCTGCGTATTTAAACTTTAAATCGGCACTTTGCAACATTACTTTATAACCGTAAAAATTAGCTTCAGTTTCACTTGCAATTCCCAACTGATGCGCCATTTCATGTGCTACGGTCACTGGCATTCCAATGGTTGGAATTTCGGTATTTAACTGATTTTCATGTGTAAACGGATTAAAATATCCGCTAAACCCTGTGTAAGACTGCAAATAGGAATAAAATGATGGTTTTACGTTATTGATTTTATTATCTGTCAAAATTTCCTTTAAATGATCGGGCAGTTTTGCATAGTTCAATCGGGCAGTTTCGTTAAACAATTCCAGATTTTTATCAATAACCACTTTTTTTAATGAATCGTTTGTTATCAATACATGCTGACTGTTAACTATTGATGTCAATTTGTTTGTGATGGAATCTAATTCCGCTTGCGAATAGCTTCTTTCTAATTTTAACTGATGGGCAACCGAAAATTTGTAATTGTTCAACCCCCAAAAAAGTTGAAAAATTCCAAAAAACAATAAAATCGATGTCAGTAAAAAAACACCAAAATCTTTGTACAATTTTCTTTTTATCAATACAAAACACCTGTAAATAAAGTAAATTACAACAACGGCATAAAAGAAATCGCCCAAAGAAAACGGAAATATGTTCGATATTAAATGTAAGAAACCATCTAAAAAACGATAAAATTTTTGATTGTAAGAATGTGTGAAAAATTCAGGAAACAAAGGACTAATCACATAACTACCAATCACAAAAAGTAGCAATACAGTTAAAAAGAAATATTTTTTTTTCATTTAAACATTTTATTTAGAATAAATAAAAACAATTATTTATATTTGTACTCGTTAAAGATAAAGATAATGAGTAAATGTAAATCTTTTAATGAAGTAATTTATTTTTGTGACGGAAAAAAATGTTGCAAATACAATGAAGAAGCAAAATCGTGCTTAAAAGAATTACTTAAAGAAACAGGCTTAAATCAAAGTGTTTCGTTAGAAAAAATGAAATGTCAGGGAATGTGTAAAAGCGCACCGGTATTTTATATCGATTCTGAAAAAAAATATAAAAAAGAAGTAACAAAAAAGAAAGCTCAAAAGTTATTTGACAAATATATTGTTGCGTAACCTTAAAAATAATTATTGTTTTTATTTTGTATGACAGCCATTTTAAACCCAGTTTAAAGTGGCTTTTTTGTTTTATAATAACTAACTTTGGTTAAAATTTAAAAGATATGAGTCAAGATATTCGCAATTTAGAGCCACTTCCGTTGTGGAATCATTTTGCAGATTTAAACGCAGTTCCGCGTCCGTCAAAAAAAGAAGAACGTGTAATAGCCTTCATGAAACAATTCGGCGAAAATTTAGGTTTGGAAACCATTGTTGACGAAGTTGGTAACGTAATTGTTAAAAAACCGGCAACAGCAGGTATGGAAAACCGTAAAACAATTGTTTTACAGTCGCATTTGGATATGGTTCACCAAAAAAACAACGACACCGTTTTCGATTTTGATACACAGGGAATTGATATGTATATCGATGGTGATTGGGTGCGTGCAAAAGGAACAACCTTGGGTGCCGATAACGGTATTGGTGTAGCAACAATTATGGCGGTTTTGGCTTCGAAAGAAATAGAACATCCGGCAATTGAAGCTTTGTTTACTATTGACGAAGAAACCGGAATGACAGGAGCAATGGGTTTAAAAGGCGGTTTGTTATCGGGCGAAATATTGTTGAATTTAGATACAGAAGAAGACGATGAAATTGATATTGGTTGTGCTGGTGGAGTAGATGTAACTGCTGTTGCCGAGTACGATGATGAAGAAACTCCAGACGGATCTGTAGCATATAAAATTACCGTTAAAGGTTTAAAAGGCGGACATTCGGGTATGGATATCCACAAAGGTTTGGGTAACGCAAATAAAATTATGAACCGTTTGCTTTTTAATGGTTTCGATAATTTTGGATTACAGATTGCTACCATCAACGGCGGAAGTTTGCGTAATGCTATTCCACGCGAAAGTGTTGCAAACGTGATTATTGCAAAAATGTACGACGAGTCTTTTGTGTTTGATATGCAAACTGTTGTAAACGAAGTGAAAGCAGAATTTGCAACTACCGAACCTAATTTGGAAATCATTTTTGAAAAGCAGGAAACGTTACCAGAAAAAGTAATGCCGGCAATGGCGCAGTACTATTTGGTTCGTGCATTATACACCGCTCATAACGGTGTTTACAGAATGAGTGCCGATTTTGATGATTTGGTTGAAACATCAAACAACATTGCAAAAGTAACAGTTGGTAATGGTAAATTACAAGTTCAATGTTTAACAAGATCTTCGGTTGAAACATCAAAGTTCGATTTAGCAAATAGTTTGCGTTCAGCATTTGAATTAATGGGATGCGAGGTAACTTTTTCTGGATCTTATCCTGGTTGGACACCAAATCCAAATTCATCGATCTTAAAAGTTTTAGACGAATTGTACGAAAAACAAAACGGTAAAAAAGCGAATGTTGTTGCTTGCCATGCCGGATTGGAATGCGGTATTCTTGGAACAAATTATCCTGATATGGAAATGATTTCGTTTGGACCAACAATTCGCGGTGCACATTCACCAGAAGAGCGTGTTTCTATTTCATCAGTTCAAAAATACTGGAAATTCGTTTTAGAAATTCTAAAGAATATTCCTGTTAAATAGTACAAAAGCAACTCAATGGAGTTGCTTTTTGTAAATATTATATGAAAATAAAAAAGATAAGAGGAGCAAAGAGGAGGATTAAGTCTATAGAGAAATGGAAAGAGAAACATTTAATAATAGATAAAAAATATTTCGCTGAATATTCTCGTGGCTATGTAAAATTCTTTGTTGATCCATGGACTAGTTTATTGTTTAGTAACAGTAAGTTTCCGCAACCAAATAAGATTTATAAAAACTCTTTATTGAATCATTAATTGAAATCTATTACAGTTGGAAAAATCAATTAGAAACTTTAAATCAACCTTATTATTTAAAAATATGTTTGTTTGAAAATGATCTGAAGAATTCTCAAGTAGTATGTGCAGTTAGAGATAAGATTGATTTTTATAATGAAACTTTTAAAGAGATTGAAAACAAAAAGATGTCTTTAAAACAATCTAAACTTTTCCATTTGTAAGCTCCCCAAAAAAAGTACAGTTTAAAACGAGAAAAAATATTAATTTTAAACTAAACTGTAATTATGAAGAGTAGTAAATTTAGCCCCACTCAAATCTCCAAGATTCTTCAAGAATTTGAATCGGGCAAAGATATTAATGCTATTGTTAGAGAACACGGAGTTAGTAAAGCTACGTTTTATAAGTGGCGGCAATGCTACGGTGGTATGGAAGCAAGTGAATTAAAGAAAATAAAAGCTCTTGAAGAAGAAAACGCTAAGCTCAAACGCATGTATGCTAATTTGGCTTTAGAATTAGATATGGCTAAATACATCATTGAAAAAAAGCTTTAAAGCCTTGCCATAAAAGAGCTATCATATAAGGATGTTTTGACCCAATATCCTAAAGACAAAAGCAAGGCTTGCCGTATTTTACAGACTAGTCGAAGTAGCTTTGTGTATCAATCCATCAAAAATGATTCTGATTTAATCCAGCGATTAGAGAAATTTGCTCAATACCATCCAAGAGAAGGTTTTTGGAAGTACTATTATCGCCTTCGAAATGATGGAAATAAAGTAAATCATAAGCGATTGCATAGAGTTTACAAACAAATAGGTCTTCCTCATCGCAGAAAGACTAAAAAGCGCTTACCGCAGCGAGTTAAAGAAACCATTGAAATTCCTGAAAGTTTTACCCATACTTGGAGTATTGATTTTATGAGCGATAGTTTAACCAACGGAAGAAAGTTCCGAAGTTTTAATGTTATTGATGATTTTAATAGAGAAGTATTATTCATAGAAACTGATTATTCACTCAAAAGCAGCAGAGTTATTTGGATTTTAAAACACCTTGTAAACAAACATGGAAAACCAAAACGAATAAGAATGGATAATGGGCCCGAATTTATTGCTAAATTAGCACAGGATTGGAGTCAGGTTATGGAAATTGAATTTAATACACCCAACCAGGTAGACCAACACAAAACGCTTTAATAGAACATTTTAATAAAAGTTATCGTGAAAACGTACTCGATGCATATTTGTTCGATAACATTGACCAAGTCAGAGAAATAAGTGACCAATGGGTTACCGATTATAATTACCACAGACCACACGATTCTCTAGAAGGTATTAGTCCGGTGAATTATAAAATAAAGAAAGAAAAAACAGTTGAAGGGCTTCGTTCCGCTAAGGCTACGCCTTCGCCTCACTCAGCCCTTCAACTGTGATAAACTGTGTATTATATTGTATACTTTTAACTTGTACTAAAAAGGGGAAGCCTACAACATACTCGCATTGGCTTTGATAAAAACGCCATCTACCGCTTAACGTTTGCCTCGAACCTATTAACGAATTAGAATAAAAAAGCAACCATAAAATCTGGTTGCTTTTGCTTTTAGAAACTCTGTCAAAGTTTTAAACTTTGACAGAGTTGTTTTTATTAATTTAGTTTGAGTACTAATTATTTTCTTGACTGTACTTTTTTAGCTTTTTGAATAATTGATTTAGCGTTTAAACCATATTTTTCCATTAAAGCTTCTGGTGTGCCCGATTCTCCGAAAACATCGTTTACTGCTACAAATTCTTGTGGAGCTGGTTTGTTTAATGCCAAAACGCCCGAAATACTTTCGCCTAAACCACCTAAATAGTTATGTTCTTCGGCAGTTACGATACAACCTGTTTTTCCAACCGATTTTAAAATGGTTTCTTCGTCTAACGGTTTTATGGTGTGTACGTTGATAACCTCTGCAGAAATTCCTTCTTTTTCTAATTCTTCGGCAGCTTGTAAGGCTTCCCAAACCAAATGACCTGTTGCTACAATGGTAACATCGGTTCCTTCTGAAAGTACTACGGCTTTACCAATTTCAAACGGCATATCTTCTGGAATAAAATTTGGAACCACAATGGAATACTTACATGTTTGCCAGCTCGAAAACCAAAAAGTACACAGTCCAATTGATACCGTTTTTGCGCTATGCAGCCGCAAGGGGAAGTAGCCGATGTGCTGAGAAAAGTCGATTTATCCAGGCAAAACTTCACCATTCATCAAGAGAAAACACTACGAGCGTTGACTTTATGCCGAACTGCTGCTTTGGGCGGACATGTAGATGCTTGTGATGCTTGCGGAAACATCAGCATTAGCTACAACAGTTGCCGGAATCGTCATTGTCCGAAATGTCAAGGTCATAAACGTGAAGAATGGATTCAGGCGCGCGAACAAGATTTATTGCCTTGTTCGTATTATCATGTGGTTTTTACCCTTCCAGATTCGCTTAATGGATTAACGATTCATCAGCCACAATTGATGTATAAAATCTTGTTTGATTCGGTTTGGGCAACGCTTTCTCAGTTCGGAAAAACTGAAAATATGCATTTAGGAATGATTGGAATTTTGCATACTTGGGGACAAAATCTGAGTTTGCATCCGCATATTCATTGCATTATTCCTGGAGGTGGAATTGACTTAAAAGGCAATTCGAAACGCAAGATAAAAACCGATAAATACTTGTTTTGTGTAAAAGCATTGAGTAAGGTTTTTCGAGCAAAATTTGTGGCATCCATGCGTAAAGAAAGTTTAGGAAGTCAAGCGTTGTACAATCAATTATTCGAAAAGAATTGGGTGGTTTATGCCAAACGTCCTTTTGGTGACCCCAAGCAAGTGATTGAATATTTAGGTAGATACACACACAAAGTAGCTATTAGCAATCATCGGATTAAAAACGTAACCAATCACGAAGTTACCATTGCATACAAAGATTACAAAGACGGAAGTAAAACCAAGCAACTCACCTTAAAAAACGAAGAGTTCACAAGGCGATTTAGCTTACATATTCTGCCTAAACGCTTTGTGCGCATACGCCATTACGGTATTTTAAGTAGCAGTTGGAAACGTGGCAAACTGCAACAATTACAACAAGATTTAAATATCATTCGACCTGAAATCGAAACCAAAACGCAACTTAAAAAATGTTATTGTTGTAAAGTTGGAAATCTGGTTACGTTACATGTCTTTGGGCAACGAGGTCCGCCAAAAGCATATCTTATCGAGAACACACTTGCCTATGTGAATTAGTTTTTACGGGTAAGGGAACTTGTATTTAATTGCGTCGGTAAATCGAAAAATAACAATAAGACAGCACAAGTTCAACCATAAAAAAAGCAGTAATCGTAAAATTACTGCTCGTATATCTTAAAGCTACACTTCGAAAACTCCATAATACGCTAATCCACCAATGTGATCATTGTCTAAATGTGAGATGATACAGTCTGTTACGTTTTTAGGGTCTAGCCCTAATTCTTCTATTTGCCGCACCGCAGTTTGATTTTCGTCAAAACGATAACCTACAAGCTCAATTAATTGTTGCCCAATTCTTTCAGATGGGTTTAGGGTATCTAATAGTCCAATACCCGTGTCAATAAGAATAAGCCTTCCATTTTCATTTACTAACAAACAATGTCCGCAAACATTATCGTTAATTGGTGAAATAATTTTTACGCAGTTTAAATGATGTATTTCTTTCATAATTATTTTTGGACTGTTTTTTCTCTATTTAACAAGGTCAATTACAGCTCTTTTTCAAAACAAATGCTACTTTCAATATTTTCATATTGTCCATAATTCTTGATGATTTTGTAACCACTCTTTTTATATAAGCCAATTGCTTCAAGCATTTTGTCGCCCGTTTCTAACACACATTTTTTATAACCTAATTCCTTTGCCCAACTTTCCAAATCATTTAAAACTGCAACAGCTACACCTTTTCCTCGCATCTCAATTGTTACATACATTCTTTTTATTTCCATTGTCGAATTGTCAAATTCTTTCATTGCACCACAACCAACTGGTAAATAGTCATTCAAAGAAACAACTACGTTTTTAATAAGGTCAGTTTTATTATACTGTGCAAAAAAGTCATTTGTATCTCCATTCTTCTTTGCCAGATCTTTGTCAAGTTCTAATACTAAGTTTTGAAAATTTTTGTTTTCTGAATTTGTTCTGATTAATGTTAACATATTGTATTATTAATGTATGGATACTTAAAATTTGCTTTCAAATCAATTATGCCTACAAAATTGATTTCTATGAATCCTTTCTTATTATGCTGACCGATAACGGTTTGCAGCTTGGAGAAGTGGCGGATTTTGAAGCACTTACTTTCAATTTAGCACTAATGTTCATTTGAAAACCAAATGCTCAATTTTGCACTAAACCCGCCATTGAGCCAAACGCCTGTGTGTGCCCTGCATATGCAGGACACACCCCG
>JAEAMF010000391.1_pt1 | contig 58225 bp, 45 predicted proteins | sample 8958721 | NCBI WGS metagenome assembly JAEAMF01 (sample SAMN16933255, study PRJNA681124) | bioreactor sludge metagenome | isolation source: anaerobic bioreactor treating anionic surfactant - SDBS | place: India: Bengaluru | collected 2019-02-28
ATAATCTCCTTGGTACAACCATGTAAAAAAAGAGACTTGCTTTTCAACATAGAAGGATGACAGGCAGATTCATTGAACGTTGAGCGTTGGACGTTCGATGTTGGATGTTCTTAGTTTGGCTTCTGAATTCTGTCTTCTGATTTCTATCTTCTGACTTCTGCTCTTCTCACGGCGCCAACGACAGCCGCAGCTCGTATTGATATACCGGGCCCTTGTCCGCCAGCGAAACGCCGCAGTAAAGCCAGACGAATCCATAAGGATACTGGTTGCTGCCAATCTCAACAATCTGGCTGATCATGCCTTCGGATGCGCCGAGCCGGTAGATGGGATAGTTCCCGGCGGACGAAGATGCGAGCCCCAGCATAAAAATAATTTCCTTGGAATCTGAAGCGTCATTTCTGAGTGAGATACCAAGGCTCCCGGTTCCGCCAAGAAAAATGAAAAACTGTGGGCAGAGGGGAAAGGAGGCAGTCTGGACCACGTCGATCACCTCCGTTGCTCCGGGCAGCACCACACGCACATTAAATAATCCGTCCACTGTTTCAGCCCGAACTCCTTTATAAGAAGAGAGCAGAAAACAGAAGGTCATCAGTGCGGCACAAAGTACCCGTTTCAAGTTCATGGTATTCACCGTTATCTCTCCTGCGATATATAATTCAATGATATTTGAATGTATCACACTGAATGATTTGAAGAGTCTCCCAGTGTCATTTCGAACGAATGTGAGAAATCTTATAAGATATTTATAGAAGATTTCTCAGTCGCCGCCGCGCAACTCCTTCGAAATGACAGGCCAAAATAGGGGACGGAATAGAGGACGTGGGTGAAAGTGAAAAAACTTTAAATAAGTTGTTTATTGTAGTGCATCAAGTGCTGTTCTGTGCGGCGTTAGCGATCCATATCTTTCGTTTGTAAGAGAAGCAGGATACCGCTCTCCGGAGCGGTATCCTGGTTTCTGACCATCACCATCCTTCCTTGAGACAAACCCATCTCACCCCTGATTCAGGGCACTCATACCGCATGTTCTGGATCGCCGCTCTCCACCGGATTGGGTGGTTCAGCGGAGCTCCAGCCCATCCAGCCGTCAGAAAAGTTGCGGATTGCCGGCCAGCCCATCATATATGCCTCGAAAAAGGCCAGGCTCGAACGCCAGCCTGAACCGCAGTAAAAAATCACCTCTTTGTCGCCGGTAATACCTTCGTCGGCCCACATGGCCTCAATCTCGGTCCAGCTCCGCAGGGTTGTGTCCTGGCTGTCCCAATAATCGTCACCGGTCCCGGTATCGGGGCCCCAGTGTGCCCACAGTGCGCCCGGTATGCGGCCCTTTTTGTCATAGTAGCTGTAGCCGCTTACCTCACCGATATATTCCGGCCAGGAGCGGTCGTCCGCCATGATCACCCCGCCATCCTGGTAATGCGTTTCTACATAATCAGTGGTGGCTTTATAGTCCGGATTGACCGGCACGGTGGCATTGAAAGCGATCGCGGCGGGACGGGCTGTAGATGTTGTTTCAATCTCCCCTCCGTCAGCCACCCACTTGGCAAATGTTCCGTTATACAGGCGAACGTCTGCAACACCCGCATAGGTAAGCACCCACCAGAGCCGGGCTGCGGCCGTCAGGTCCATGCAGCTGTATATCACAACCGTGGTGTCCGCGGAAATGCCCATGGCCTCAATGGCGGGCTGCAGATATTGCGGAGGCCAGAGGAACCAAAGTGGATTTTCGATGCTCGGATCGGGCAGGACCTGACCTTCAAATTCGTCGGTGTTGATATGGTAGGAGCCGGGTATATGGCCGCCCGCATAGTCGCTTTCGGTCCAGTCTTCATCCTCCTGCCCCCAGCTGGCCTCAACGATCACGTACTTATCATTGGTATAGGTGGGTGGATTTTCCCCTGCCATGAGCTGTTGCACCCACTCTGTATAGACCAGCCTTTCAGGCCTGACCAGCTTCGACATGGGCAGCGAGCTGTCAGCGCTCCATTCCGCGATGGAGCCGTCGTAGTTTGAAACCCGGGGATAGCCCAGGGTCCGCAGCACAAAGTAGATGAAGCCGCTGCGAATGCCCACCGTGCAGTAGGAGGTCACTTCCTTGTCACTGGTTATGCCGTAGGTCTCAAAAAGGCTTTTGAGGTCATCATACTCAAGGATGGTCTTGTCTGCCTTGAAAAACCATGCGTACGGAAGCTGGACGGCGCCGGAGATGTGACCTCCCCGTGCCTCTCCATACAGTTGCCAGCCGTTGAACTCTTCGTCGGTGCGGGAATCGATGACCACAAAGTCGTCATCGCCCAGCCGGTCAGCCAGCCGATCCTTGGTCATCAGCGCGTCATCCTGCACATCCGCTGCGAAGCGTGCTGCACGAAGTGTGTTACTCTCCACCTCCGTTGCCCTGCCGTCGGCGCTCCATTTGTCCCAGCCGCCGTTTAAAACATGCGCCTTACCGCATCCCAGGTACTCGAGCATCCAGAAGACACGGCCGGCAGCGCCCCAGGACGCAGTCGTATCGTCATAGATAACAAACACCATGTCGCTGCTGATCCCTGCCGCTCCCAGCTGCTCCTCCAGGTCGGCAACCGGCTTGAGATTTTTGGATGCATCCACATACTCACCCCACTTGAGGCTTATGGCGCCGGGAATGTGGCCGGCTTCATATCCCGCGGAACGGGCATCTATGACCACCAGTCCGGCTTTGCCCAGGTTGGCTTCAAGCTCATCCCCGGATATCAGCAGCGAGATGAAGGGGTCTGCGTACATGCACCCCTGTACAAAACAAATGCTCAAAGCAAAGCAAAACAATACCAACACTCGCGCCAACTTTCTACCCGATGTCCCTGCCATACCCTTTCTCCTCTCTACTGTTTGTGAGTAAGTAAAGATAAGGCCTGTGATGCAAGCGCCTCATCATGGCGTGGTACAGATTATAGGGAACTGGTCTTTCAGTCCAATTGATAATCTCCATGCATTTCAGCCCCGGCATAGGTAAAATCAATTGGACAGAATCATCGATAATCTGTCATCATAGTTAACGCGATAATAGATTTGTCGTACCCCGTCACCCTACCCCTCTCCCCCGGAGACTGTGTCATAATGAGGAAGGGTTGTCATTCCAAACGAATGTGAGGAATCTTATATAATTGATTTTATTATTGTAGAAGATTTCTCGGATTCCCTCGAAATGACAAAACAGGAATTGCGACACAGTCTCCGGCGGGGAGAGGAGAATCTTTGATTTCTATGCTTGGTGGTGTCTCCACGGGGCATGGGGGGTTGATTGGAATATATCGGCAAACTGGGTTGAAAGGCATGCGGATGGGAAGTGTGCTTGCGCTGGGGACGGGGCAGCTGCTGTGTTATCTCTATGTAGCCTCCCTCGGTGATTTAAGAATAAATATCATTGCCTGCGAGATTGGTTTCTTCACCAACTTCCTTCTGTATGGCACGGCGCTTGCGCTCGCGCTGAAAAATCACCATGCCCTGCAAAAGAGCAAGCCTGCCCTGCTTATCATCCTGTACCTGGCCATCTGCTTTCGCCTGTGCATGTGGGTAAGCCCCCCTTCCCTCTCCGATGACATCTATCGCTATCTCTGGGAAGGGAAACTGGTTGCTGCCGGCATCAATCCCTTTGTCCATGCGCCATCGGATCCTTCCCTCGCTCATCTCCAGGATTCCGCAGTGTATCCCCGGATTAATCACAATGAATACCCTGCCATCTATCCCCCGCTCAATCAATTCATTTTTGCCCTGAGTACGATCATCAGTCCAACCATCAGTGTCATGAACATGACCTTTCTCCTATTCGATCTGCTCACCATGGGACTCCTCATATTGATCCTGCGCGAACGGCAGCTGCCATTGAGCAGGATTATCATCTATGCCTGGAACCCCCTGGTGATAATGGAATTCGCCGGAAGCGGGCACCTTGACAGCGCGGGGATATTTTTTCTCATGCTGGCGCTCTACTTGTTCACCAGGAAACGGAGTTGCTCTCCAGCACTCGCCCTTGCCCTCTCGTTTCTGATCAAATTCATCCCCTTGATCTTCCTGCCCTTCCTGCTCGCACGGAGAAAGCTGTTCACCCTTTTCATCTTTGTCGCCGCCGCACTTATTCTCTATCTTCCCTTTGTAGATGCCGGGAAGAAACTGTTTGAGTCCTTACTGGCATACTCTGAGCACTGGGTATTCAATGCATCACTCTACGAATTGATCTTATGCAGCGGCCTTTCACCCCTAACCGCGCGCGGGATATCGGCTCTGGCGCTTCTGCTCCTCGCAATCATGCTCTTTGTCCATTATACGCAGAAGAACGGTGATGAGCAGAAGGAATCAATCTATTATGTTGGTTTCGTCATCATGGGCTGCTTTCTGCTGCTCAGCCCCACGCTGCATCCCTGGTATCTCTGCTGGGTTGTCCCATTCCTGGTCATTTTCCCGAACCGGGCGTGGATTTATTTCACCGGCTCAGTTTTCCTTTCCTATATGATCTTAAAAGGATATGTGGAAACAGGCGTGTGGCAGGAAAATACCGCGGTAAAGCTCGTCGAGTACCTGCCTTTCTACACTCTTCTCCTCTATGATGCGGCGCGCAGCTATCGCGCCAGACTGTCACCGGGCATCCTTTTCCCGGACGGTGTAACCGGCAGATCGCTTTTGCAACCCCGCCCTTCGCGAACCGCACATGAACAGTGACCGAAAACGCGTTTCCGTCATCATCCCCGCCCTCAATGAACAGCATTCCATCGGTCTGGTCATAAGGGATATCCCCTCTCACCTCGTGACCGAAATTATCGTTGTCGACAACGGTTCCACCGACCGGACCGCGGAAATGGCACGCAATGCGGGAGCGCGGGTGGTGCGGGAAAATCAGCGCGGGTATGGCGCGGCGTGTCTGAGAGGCATCGCGTCGGCTGACAACCCGGATATCATCGTTTTTTTGGACGGGGATTACAGCGACCATCCGGAAGAGATGGAACGGATCATCGACCCTCTTCTCAAGGGCGAAGCCGACCTGGTCATCGGATCAAGAACAGCGGGCGCCGGTTCAAAGCAAGCGCTGCCTATCCATGCCTGCTGGGGAAACAAAGTAACCACCTGGCTGATCAACGTCCTCTACCTTCACCAATTCAGCGACTTCGGACCATTCAGGGCAATCACTGGCAAGGGGCTCACAAAACTTGGTATGCGGGACACCAATTACGGATGGACGGTTGAGATGCAGGTAAAGGCGCTCATCCACGGGCTCACGGTGATTGAAATACCGGTCAGCTATCGAAAGCGGATCGGCACATCAAAGGTGTCCGGCACCATGAGCGGAAGCATTAAGGCGGGAATGAAAATGCTCTACACCGTCTTTTCGCTCCGGGGGCTGAAGGGCGCCGGATTGGCTTCCGGCGCTCATCGGTAAACGAGACGGCCGCATGACGAGATTGCCCGCATGAGCGAAACCTCCAAAAACTGCATACTCTTTTTTGTAAAGGATCCGGTCAGGGGAGCGGTGAAAAGCCGTCTCGCCGCCGGGCTGGATGACGGCATCGCGCTTGAACTGTATCAACATTTCGTCCTGGACATGCTCGCAACCATCGACAGGTGCAGCGCCCGGTGCATGATCTGCGCGCATCCGGCAGGTGCGCTGAAAAAAATAAGGAACTGGCTGGGCGCGGAGCGGCACTGCCTGCCCCAGGAGGGAAGAGATCTGGGTGAGAGAATGAAAAACGGCTTCCGCAGGGCCTTCGGCCTGCACTACGAGAACGTCGTCCTCATCGGGAGCGATATCCCCGACCTGCCCCTGTCGCTGCTCAATCAGGCCTTCCGCATGCTGAAAAAAAACGATGCCGTCATCGGGCCGGCGCATGACGGTGGCTACTACTTAATCGGATTCAGGAAGGCCGGTTTCATTCCGGACGCGTTTACCGAGCTTGCATGGGGCGGGAGAACGGTGCTGCGGGACACCCTGGACCGGCTAAAAAAAACGGAATGCAAACTTCACCTGTTACCCGCATGGAGCGATGTGGATGACCTGGCCGACGTCATGCGCTTGCTCCAGCGGAACAAGGCACGGAAGCGCGCCTGTTCCAGAACCATCTCGTATCTTGCAATGATTGAGGACGCGCTCAAGCATCGTCCCTGATACAATTGATCAGATTCTCACTGTATCGGGGAAACCCGTCAAACGGTTCAGGCCACATTTTTCCCGGTGGCCTTCTGCGCATATTCCTCCATGCCTTCCATGTAGGTCTGAAAAATTGCCTTGCTGAACTGATGCAGGACCGGACTTTCAAGGACCCGCTGCACACGGTTTTTCTTGGTGTAGAATTCCATGTTCGCCCAGACCGCCAGCTCTCCCAGCTGCTCCCGGGAGAGATGCTTGGTGCGCACCACCGGCTGGTGAAAATCCCATTTTTTCAGGTCATGCTCCACGATGTATCCCTTCCACTCGTCATACGAGGGCATGCCCGGCACCGGCAGCAGCATCTGCAGGGATGAAACATCGGGATCAATCGAATCCAATGCTTCAAAACGTTTTTTGATTATCTTTGCATCATCATCAGGGAAGCCGATCATCCAGGTGATCACCGAGCAGATGCCTACCTTCCTGAACTGAGCCGTCACTTCCCGCACCTCATCAACCGTAATGCCCTTGTGTAATTTTTTCAATTCCTCCTCATCCGCCACCTCCAGGCCGAAGACGCCCGAGATAAAGCCGGTTTTATGCAGATCCTCGAGCAAATCCCGGTCCCGTACAAATGAATGGGCATTGCCTAAAAAGCAGTACTTGACGTCGGGCTTGCGCATCTGCATTTCCTTGAGGAACTCTTCAATCCTGCTCCGCTTCGGATTGAAGTTAAGATCAAAGATATGTATGCACTGCACGCCGTACTTTTCCGACAAAAGTTCTATTTCGTCCACTACCCGAGTGGCCGACTTGATCCGGTAGCGCTGCCAGTCCCGGTTGCCCCGGGGATCCATGGTAACCCAGTCGATGCAGAAGTTGCAGCCGAAAGGGCATCCCCGGGATGTAAATATCTCCTGATAGTGTTTCAGCCTGCTCCATCCCTGGTATTTATCCATGGGGAAGAGATCGTATGCCGGCATGGGAAGGTCATCCAGGTTTTTCATCAGCGGGCGGTATTCATTCAGCTGGATGGTTCCATTTTGTCGGTAGAGCAACCCCTTCACCGAGGCCAGATCCGGTTTGGGTTTGCTCAGCTCTTTGCACAATTCAGTAATGGTGATTTCCGGCTCTCCGGCTATCAGATAATCAAACTCCGGTGTCTCGTCAGCAACCGCCTGGTAGTTTGCCGCAATATAAAACCCGCCGACGCAGATGGGTGTGCCGGGCCGTGCCTGTTTGATCAACCGGGCCGCATTCTGATAGATAGGCACGATGGCAATGGTCTCGGTCATCTGGTAGGCATCTCCCATGTAGATCAAATCAGGATTGATTTCCTGTATGGCAGCAAGCATCTCCTGCGCGCCCAGGCCCAGGGCGCGGCAGTCAAGCACCCGCACATCGGCGCCCGGCACCCATTCGCGCACGCAGGCGGTCAACTGGGCATGGCTGACATTGATGGGCTTATGATTGCCCCAGTATACCCATGATCCCAGGGGGGGCTGCAAAAAAAGTACTCTCATGTGCTTCACTCCTTGTTGATATCGTTGCTATTACATTCGCGGCTAAAGCCGCTCCTACCGGGTCTATTCTGACGCCTGGCTCCTGAATTCTTTTTTTCCCTTCCGCAATCCGACATCCGAAATCGCAAATGTCTCTCACCACTTGGTGCGCATGAGCGTCCGTTCGGTGAAAAACATCTCCTTCAAACCGGTATCAAATTTCACCCATTCAAGGACGATTACGGTATTGTGCTTTTCGTCGTGATTGGTAGCTTCGAGCAGCCACTCCATCTCCAGTTGGCTGCCCTCGATCGGTTTCCAGTAGACAAAAATGTCCTTCTGGTTGCGCCCCGTTTCATCGAAGTAGGAATCCAGAATCCTCAAGCCGGTTTTTTTCTCCAGGGTAACCTTCCGCTTGGCGTAATACCAGTCCTTCCGTTTCGGGCGCGCCTCGATCACAACGGTTTCCGCATTCTGATAATAGGTAGTGCCGTCGTTGAGGGATGTGTGCCCGGGAAACCGTTCTTCACCCAGCATGGCATAGGTTTCATCACTCCATTTCCTTGACACCACCTCTTCATAGGTGAAATCGGTTCCCATGAACGAATCGTCCCCTTCGGTTTGCGAAATGCGCCGTATCTTCCGCAGGCTGGGCAGCCAGAGCCACACCTCCTGGTCCCGGCCCGGACTGAGGTAGGTCCAGGTCAAGACCGACAGGCCTCTCACATTTTCAGGGCCGGTGCAGGCAGTGATGTCCTTGTAGTCAAGGTCATCCTGGGGACGGTTCAAGATGATGCGATAGCGGCGCCAGTTGCGGGTCAGCTTCAAGCCCGTCTTGTTTATGCGATGGTCTCGCATCACCGCGTCATAATCCTTGCTGTCTTTGCTGTAAATGGTATGCAGGGCGATTTTCATCAGATCATCAGCACCCATGTCCGGACTGGGTCGGCTCATTTTACCGGTGCTGGTGGGCAAGACCAATTCCGCACCAGCGGGCACTCCCGAAAGGCCTAATCCGAAGGCAATGAGCCCCGCAAGCATAATCAACTGCAAACAATTCATCACCATATCTCTTGGTTTCATGAGTTCCCCTTGTAGTAGTTGCCGGAAATTAATTGAGTTATCAATAGTTTAACTATAAAATATTTATCTGGTTGTCAATCTCATTTTGATAGTTTATAAATGTTTTTAGTGAGGCTCGCATGAATGGTAAGACCATGGAAACAAAGACGGGTTGTGCAAATAGCAACTGCAGGTAGGAGCGGTTTTCGGCCGCGAATGCATCGCGCCTGAAGGCGCTCCTACCAAAACTTCAAATATCTTTGGCTCGTCTTTCATACAGCGGAAAGGGGGATGCATGAATCTCCAACCATTATTCAAGCCAAAAACAATGGCGGTCATTGGTGTTTCATTAACCAATGATCGTCATCCAGCCAACGTCATCTATAATAAAAATTCTCATCGTTACCCGATTAAAGTATATCCTGTTAATGCGCGTGGCGGTGTTTTTCAGAATGAAGAAACATTTACCTCCGTGTCAGCAATACCGCACCAGGTCGACCTTGCAGTAATTGCCGTTCGAGCAGAATATGTGCATGACATACTGGCAGCGTGCATTAAAGCGGGGGTTGGCAGCGCTGCGATAATCTCCGGAGGATTTGCCGAAAGCGGCAACAAGGAAATGCAGGAGCGCATGGTTGCAATGGCCGGAGAGGCGGACTTTCCCTTCATTGGCCCCAACTGCCTTGGCATTTATGTGCCCGGGGAAGTTGACACGTTTTTCATTCCCAGCGAGCGCATGGTCCGCCCAGCCCCGGGCAATGTAGCCCTGATCAGTCAAAGCGGGGGCATTCTTGCGGACCAGATGTTAAAGTTCTCGCAGGAAGGCATTGGCCTGTCCGTGGCAATGAGCATTGGCAATAAGGCTCTCATCAATGAGTTGCACCTGCTTGAGTATCTGGCGAATGATCCCAAAACAAAAGTTATTGCTTTCTATGTAGAGGGGTTCGGCAAAAATGAAGGCCGGGAGTTTGTACGTGCGGCCGGCACATGTTCGAAACCGGTGGTTGTTTTAAAGGCCGGTAAAAGCCCCGGAGGAAGACGGGCGGTCTCCAGCCATACAGCGTCCATGGCCGGGGACTATGCTATTTTTTCAGCGGTGCTCGCACAGCATGGAATCATCGAGGCACAAAACGAGCTTGAACTTGTTTCCTTCTGTGAATCACTGAGCTGTTATTCACGGTTCACGGGACCTAACGTCGGCATTGTGACCGGAAGCGGCGGGCATGGCGCATTGGCCGTGGATGTTTGCACCGATCACGGCCTTGCCGTCCCGTCCTTTTCCTTGCCCTTACAGCAGGAGATCAGAAGGGAGCTTTCACCAAGCACACAGGCTATCGCCTCGGTCGGCAACCCAATCGACTTAACCGGCAGCGCAGTGGATGACGACTTTATCGCCACCGTCAGTCATTTAAGTAAAACCCCGGAAATCGACTGTATCATAGTACTGATGCTTCCGTACCTGCCCGCCATCTCCTCGGATCTCGGGGCCAGGCTCAGCCAGATCTACCGCCAGGAGCGAAAACCGCTGATCGCCTATATACCGCACATAGAAAAATACGGGATGCTCATCGAAGGATTTGAGCTGAACAACATACCCGTATCTCCCTCGATTGAGGGAGCTGTGCTCATGGCTCATGCCATGCGGAGGTGTCATAAATGCTGAACCGGGAGATGCAGAAGATTCTTGCGGCTGCAGGGAAAACAGGGTGGGTTATGGAGCCCGAAGCAAAAAAGCTGTTATCCCTGGCGGGACTGAATGTTCCCCGATTTACATGGGCGACCGGATCAGATGAAGCTCTGCAATTCGCACACACCATCGGCTATCCGGTGGCAGCAAAAGTGGTCTCCCCGGAAATCCTGCATAAATCCGACGTCGGGGGAGTTGTCGTGGGCATTGATACCGATGAAACACTCAAGACCACATTTCAGCGTTTCAGCACATTGCGCGGATTTTCCGGCATGGTAGTGGAAGAAATGGTTTCAGGTGTGGAATTGATTATAGGGGCAAAAGTAGATTACCAGTTCGGCCCGATAATTCTTTTGGGAATCGGCGGGACGGGGGTGGAGATTTACCAGGACACATCTTTAAGAATGGCGCCTCTGGAACAAGGGGAGGCCGAAGCAATGATCCACAGTCTTAAAGCCCATCAATTGCTTGAGGGGTATAGAGGATCCAAACCCGTGCGACTGTCAGCGCTGACTCGCATGCTTGTTGACTTTTCAGCTCTGGCAATGCAACTCCAGGATCACATCGAATCCATCGATCTGAATCCGGTTATGTGTTCGGCAGAAACGTGTGTCATCGCAGACGCTCGAATTATGCTGCATGCAACATAAGCCATCGAAAAGAGGGGGACGTTCGTGCAGAAAGTGCTTTGGCTGGGTTGATCTCTGATTTAGCGCCCACCAACGGCCATTGCAAGATTGATTTGGTAGCGCATTTGCCCGCCCATCAAAAAAAACAGCCCCCGCCTCTCAGTGGGCAAGGGGCTGTTCCGCAATGGGGCTGCACTCACTGACTCGTGAGTGTCTGCAGCTCGTTCCGATTATTCCCGCGCTTGGTAATCGCATAACAATTGTAACACCTGAGTATTGACCCTTCTCTTAGAAATCATCATCCTGCAGGTCGATAAATAATAATCCCGTGACAAAATCGACGACTTCAAATAGTCCGAAGCCAAAATTCAGACCGATAAGCAAGGGTTGAAGTTCAAGACCGATTTCGAGCGGATCGTAATAACATTCAGTCACCGACGGATCAATGGGCCCAACTTGTACACCTGAACGGCTCTCTACACCCGCAGGCCAGGGAGCGACAGTTTTGCCGCGCGGCCCGTGCAGCCCTGCCCAGACCGTGCTATGGGTGCCAAGAAATACACTTGCCACATCTGTCGCATGCACACCAACCGAAATACCCGGCCCCACCCGCAGACGCAGGCGGATAATATCAAGAATGTCAAATACGCGATTGGGGATATAGAGTACAATGCTCTTAACGGTCCCGCTTCAACCTGCCGGGGCAGCACTGCCTGCATCATGAAGACTAGGCCCAAGCATAAAACGAACGTGGTAAAAAGTGATTTCCTCACACGACCCTCCTTTTAAAAATCATTTAGTTGTGTTAAGCGAGAATTCTGCTATTAAAATTCCGTGGGCCAGCAGAGATTTTCCTCATTTTTTGCAGCCCTGCCGCAGATCAGGCACATGAACTTCGCGTCTTTCGCCAGCCGCGCCACGGTTTTCATTTTCCGCTTGTCCGCCAGGCTGCATAAATGCTTTTCGTGGTTGGGATGATTATCCGACAGCGGCGTTTTATCGTGCGGGCCTGATTCTTTTTTCACGCATCTCCTTTCCTTTAACAAATTTTTTCATTTCCAAAGTCAGCGGAACTGAGAGTCATATTTTATAAAAGATGTGGCGTACCAAAAGGATGAGGGATTATTGCGGTTCGTGTGGCGGTTCTATTGTTTTGTTCAACAGTGACCGGCAGGCTATTTCCAGGGCATCAAGTTTGTTTTTGACAATATCCCAGATCATAGGAATGCTCACTCCAAAATAATCATGGGCAAGGATATTTCGCATGCCCGCTATCTTTCGCCATTCAGTTTCCGGCGACTCAGCCAAAACCGAATTCGATAAGCGTCCGGCAGCCTCTCCAATAATCTCAAGGTTCCGACCGACCGCATCCTGTGTTTTGGCGTCTTCTGCAAATGAAGCATAGTCAAGCTCTGAGGTCTAATCCCGGATTTTGGCGATAGCTTCCAGAATATCGTCCAAGAACAGACGGTGATCCCTACGCATAGACCACCTCTTGCTCAATGACTGATTTCAGGCGCGGCTTGATTGTATCGCGGAGCACAAGATCTACTTGGCGATGAAGAATCTCTTCCAGATAAAACTTGAGATCCATATAGTGGTCAAAGGTAGGCTCGTTCAGTTCCACGAGAATGTCCACGTCACTTTCCGGACCGGCTTCGTTCCTCGCACAGGAACCAAACAAGCCGATGCGGCGCACCGTGAAACGAGCTGCCAATTCCCGCTGCCTTTCCCTGAGTGCCCGCAGCATTACGACATTATCATCTTGCTTTTTTTCATTCACCTTATTCTTTTCCTCGTAACACTTCAAATGTATCATGCATGTAAGGTTCGATACTACCGTTCAGTATATGTAATTCAGCTTGGTTTTCAACTCATTTTTCGAACTGCCTCTGGTTTGCCATGTATACTCCCTAACGAGAATCAATGGCTGAGCTTCTACCCCCGCTTATCCACCACTCGGACTGCCTTGCCGGGCACGCGGGGGATGGTGCCCTCGGGGAGAAAGTCAAGCCGGTCAACATGAAATCCCAGCAGGTCGTAGATCTCGGTGGAAATCTCCCCCGAGAGGTCCGCGCTCACCGGTCCGCCCGTTTCAGCCATCACCGTGATGGTGTCCCGTCCCTTAATTTTTTCCAGCACGATCTGGTAATGGTTGCCGATCTCATCCCGCTGCATCAGGATGCTTTCCAGCTGCAGGGGATAAAAGTTGACCCCTTTGATCTTGAGCATGTCATCATTTCTGCCCTTGAGCCGGTTGACACGCAGCGACGTCCTGCCGCAGGCGCAGGGCTCCCGGCTGATAATCGAGGTGATGTCCCGGGTGCGGTAGCGGATGAGGGGCAGCCCTTCCCGGTTGAGCGTGGTCAGCACCATTTCCCCTTCCCTGCCGTCAGCGAGAATTTCTCCTGTCGCCGGATTGATGATTTCCACCAGGTAATCGTCCTCCCAAATATGAATGCCGTTGCCGGCCACGCAGTCAATGCCGAGCCCCACCCCGCCGGTTTCGGTCATCCCGATGATATCAAAGGTCTTGATCCCCATCTTCTCTTCAATGCGCAGGCGCATCTCATCGCTCCACACCTCGGCGCCGAAGATGCCCACGCGCAGCGGCAGTTCATGGAAGTCAAATCCTTCCTTCTCGGCAACCTCGATCAGCCGCAGCGGATAGGAGGAAATGGCGGTCAGGCAATTGACCTCAAAATCCCTCAGGAATCGGAGCTGCAGCAGGGTTCTGCCGGCGCCGAAGGGCACGATCATCGCCCCCAGCCGTTCGGCGCCGTAGTGGAAGCCGAACCCGCCGTTAAACAGGCCGAATGAGGGGGTTATCTGCACCACGTCCCGCGAGGTGACACCCGCCGCCACGTAGCACCGGGCCATGATATTCCCCCACTGCTCGATGTCCCTGCGGGTAAAGGGGTTGATGATGGGAGTCCCGGTGGTGCCGGAGCTCATGTGGATGCGCATCAGGTCGGCGTGATCGGCGCATGCGAATTTGAGCGGATAGCCGTCGCGCAGATCATCCTTGGTCATGAAGGGAAATTTCTCTATGTCGTCAATCGAGGAAATGTCGCCGGCGTTTAAGCCGCGGAACCGCTCCGCGTAGAATGGATTGCGAGTAAAAATCCGGTTGAGTGCTGCCTTGAGCCGATCCAGTTGCAGCGCCTCTAAATCGGACCTGGTCATCGCCTCATAGTCGGGTTGAAACATGGGACCTCAAAGAAAAGGGGTCAGGGCAGAGGGTTCAGGGGCCAGGGCTCAGGGGCCAGGGCTCAAAGAGTCAAGTGTTTTGGAGTGATGGAGTATTGGAGTAATGGAGTGCGGCCCTCTTGTATCCTTCCGCCTATTGGGGAACGCACTCTGTTGCGTCCGCCTTCAACATGCGGCCATGACGGAGCATGGCCCTCCAGTATCGGCCTCACCATTCCAATATATTCAATTCTCCTTGCCAAGGCCAATCATCTGATTGAGCACATAATCCTGCCCTTACAGGATTGTTCCGAACATACTCCCACTTTTCATCATAACGTTCTTCGCTTCTTAGTTGTGTGTCCCAGAAAGACTTTTGCCATACCGGTTGATATTCCGGCCTTGGCCAGGAACGGGATACAACCGACTTCCAGAAACGTATCCATTTGCCGATCGGAACAAAGTCACCCGCCTGGGGAGAACAAAATAAATGTATGTGATCAGGCATTACCAGATATCTTCCAATCTGCCAGGCATTTGCATCATTCCACGCCTTCAATAATATCTTATGTATTTCATCTTCACACAGAATTCTTTTTCTTTTATCCGTACAAACGGTAACATAGACGATGACTGGTTTTATACCTTTATCTTGAGGAGGGAAGTGAAGGGGAGTTTTTCTTTTTCGCAAATCTTAATTTCCCATTAATTTGTCATGTTTTATGGAGGGACGCACTCCGTTGCGTCCGCTTATCATATCCGGCCATGACGGAGCATGGCCCTCCATGATCGACCTCTCAGGGCTCCGCCCTCCTATATCCGTCTGTCAGCGCCCTGATATTGATATCCAGCACCTTGGGCAAGCTGATACGCGCAAGAACCTTCTTCACGGTTGCAAAGCTGAAGGGAAACTCCCGGTGGGTACAGGCGAAGCCGAGCAGCACCAGGTTGCTCACGACCAGCGAACCCAGTTCATGCGCTATCGCGCTGGCATCTATCGCGCCCGCATCATTGGCGGCGGAGTTCACGTAGACCTGCCCCCCGGTCTTTTTCAATAGATGGATGTTCCTTTCCACCTCGGAGTCGGCGAGCGCCAGGATAATGTCAGCCTGCCCCGACCTGATGAGGGGTGATGCAAAGGGGCCGATCCTGATGGAGGAAACAACCGAACCTCCGCGCATGGCCATGCCGTGCGTTTCAGACGAGATGACATTCTTCCCTTCCGCGAGGGCCGCTTCATCCAGGATCCGGGTAAGAAACAGGACACCCTGCCCTCCCCGTCCGCAGATGATTACTTGTACGCCCTTGTTGTTGCTAGCCATGACCTATCCCGTGATCTCAATTGCCCCCGCAGGGCAGGCGTGCACACATACCCCGCAGCCCGTGCAGAGCAAATGGTTTATGGTAACACGATCATCGTCTCCGACAACCAGCCCCGGGCACTCAAACTGTTTGAGGCAGGTCCGGCATCCGGTGCACTTCTCGGTCACCGTCACTGCATACCGTTTGCCATCCCTGACAGTCATGATGCAGGGATGGCGGGAGATGATCACCGCAATGCCGCCCTTTTCCGAACCGGCAAACGATTGGGCGTCGTGCAACAGGGAAACAAATCCCTGCACATCATAGGGATCAATCACCCTGAGGAACCCGATGCCCATTCCCTCAATCAGCCTCTCCGGGCTGACCCTGTTTCCCGCCGAGCCATCGGCGCGTATGCCGGTTGCCGCGGTGGGCTGGTTGCCGGTCATGGCGGTGGTGCCGTTGTCCAGGATGATCAGAATGAATCGGGCCTTGTTGTATACCGCATTGATCAGGGCAGTGCATCCGGAATGGATAAAGGTGGAATCGCCGATGGTGGCAACAATCGGCGGAAGCGCAGCGCCGCCGGCTGCATACGAATGGTACAGTCCCGCCGCCTGGTTGATGGAGGCGCCCATGCACAGGCAGGTGTCGACCCCTCCGATGTTAATGCCCAGGGTATAGCAGCCGATATCCCCGGGGTAGATGCCGCGGGGAAACGCCTTCCTGATGGCAAAATACGATGCCCGGTGGGGGCAGCCGGGGCAGAGGGTCGGCCGCTGCCCGCCCGGCGCCGGCACTTTCACCCGCTTGAAAGATGCGCCCGAAAACTTCGCAATGATGGGATGCAAAACATCCGGTGTCAGCTCGCCCTCCCGCGGTACACATCCGTTCAGCTTTCCCTGGACCGTGCGCCGGTGGGGAATCTGCAGCTCTATCACCGGATAGGTTTCTTCAACAACCAGTACCTGCTTATAGCTTGCGGCAAGCTGTCCTAAATAAGCCGGGGAAAGGGGATAGGGCATCGCCACCTTATAGAGCGCAACCTTCTCGAGCAGCTTAAGTTCGCTTAGCAAGTCGAGTACGGAGGCGCAGGCCGCGCCGGAGGATATAATGCAGAGCCGGGATGCACGTGCCCGCCGGTTGATCAAAACCGGCCGGTGCCGTGGACTCTTGCTGATAGCATCAAGCTTCCGGTTGAGCTCCTTGTGGAGGACATATCTGAACTTCGGCGTCGCGGCCAGGCGGGAAGGATTCTTCACGAAAGCCGCTTTCCGCTTCAGCCTGATCGCAGCCCCATCTCCCACATTCTGGCGGGCGTGACAGACCATGGTGGTGGGCCGCAGCATCACCGGCAGCGAGTACTGCTCGGAAAGCTCAAGGCCCACCCTGACCATTTCATAAGCCTCTCTTGGTGAAGAAGGATCCAGCACCGGTATCTTGGCAAACATGGCCATGAAGCGGCTGTCCTGCTCGGTCTGGGAGCTGTGGGGACCCGGGTCATCGGCGGAGATGAGCAGGAACCCCCCGGCCACGCCCGTATATGCCGCGCTCATCAGCGAGTCGGACGCAACGTTAAGCCCCACCTGCTTCATGGCCACGGCAGACCGGCACCCGGCATAGCTGTTGGTCAGTGCCACCTCGAAGGCGGACTTTTCGTTGACCGACCACTCGCGATAGACCGGCAGGCTGCCTTCCCTGGCACACCGGTCAACCGCGGCTAAAATTTCGGTTGCCGGCGTCCCGGGATAGGAGGTGACCACGGTGCAGCCGCTCTCAACAATGGCGCGGCCGATGGCCTCGTTTCCCAGCAGTATCTTCTCCCGCTTCGCCGTCCTTTTCATACACTCCTGCGTAATGCACGTTCGCACGATTCTCACCGGCGCGAACCGGGGAATGGGCCGGTCGTGTGGCCTGTTTTTCTCCCAAGCATGATAACGATCGGTAGGAGCGGCTTTCAGCCGCGAATGTATCGCACATGAATGTGCTCCTACCGAACTTCAAATGTGCCTTTGGCCAGATCCTTAATTCATTGCAGGGTTCGATGATAAATGAAAACCGGCAAATAATCAACACGAGAATCGGCCTGCCGGGCTCTCTCCTTGACACCCTCCAGGCAGTCAAGTATAATTCCATCGAAAAGCGCTTTCTATCTTTATTTTCCTGGCACGAGAGCATCCGGGCTGATGGGGTGAGCATGCAGTCAGCCGACGACTTACCTGCAACAGAGGCGCAAATGTCCTGCAATACAATGATCACTCCTTCCATCTGCCGCTCCTGGCTTCTTTTCACCTTCATTGCCTGCATCTGTTCCTGCGCGCAGCACCGGACAGCTGAAACGCTGCCGGTTGCACAGCAGGCGCCGCAGAGCGCGGTTGAAAAGAAGCTCGAGCAGGCGCGTTCCGATCTCGCGGCCAGCAAGGCCACCGAGGCGCGCATCGCCTCTGAACTGAACGCCCTGAAGGGGTCGGGAAATGCAAATCCCGATGATCTCAAAAATTACGAGACCTATCTCAGCCGGGTTCAGGCAATGGTGGCGGAACAGCAAAAAATGGTGGAGGAAATGGAAAAGGCACGCGCCGCGCACCGGGGCGCGGAAAAAATCGGCGGAGGGTCACAGGCAACACCGCCGTCAGGCGCCCCTGCTGCATCAATGGCCCCGGAGAAGGAATCCGGTGAGCTGGGCAGCCTTGATCGCTCCCTCAGCGATTCCCTCTCCGAGTTTGACCAGATGCTGCTGAAGGAAATGGATGAGATCCGCGCAAAATCTGAAAGCAGGATGAGTACCCTGGCCCAGGAGGCCGCCTCCGCAGCCGGCAAAATCGGAGAAGGCGGCGAAGAGGCAGGCCCATCGGCGGCGGAAGGAGGCAGCGAGGCCGGCGCTGAAGCGGGTGGAGAAAAAGGAAGCGACGAGGCCCGCCAGGGGGAAAGCGGCGGAAGTTATGAAAATGTCCCTACCACCGACGGTCCGGTTGCCGGGGGCTCGTCAGCAGGCGGCCCGGCGTCGGGGCAGCAGGCCGGACGGCCGGCGGGAAGCGACCAGGATGATGACATCGTGGCCCGCCAGCTCCGTGAGGCGGCGGAAAAGGAAACTGACCCGGAGCTGAAAAAAAAGCTCTGGAAGGAGTACGAGGATTACAAAAAGGCCAGCCGCCAGTGATGCCGGGAGGGCGTATTGCACGACGCCCCTGCGATGTAAATAATCTGAATTTCGGGGACACCATACTAAATTATAGTGCACCTCCTGCTTGATCAGCTGATATTCAGTATGGTGTCCCCGGAAACCCACGAATATTTATGCGGCCATGACAGAGCATGGCCCTCCAGCATCGTCATAGAACAGCATCATCACATAGATCAGCGTATCACCATGACAGTCACCGCTCACACTCGTCTGCATCTAATCTGCACTGTTCTCTTGTGCCTCACCGCCTGCTCAACCTTGGACGGCGCGCGTCAGACCGCACAAACCAAAATGGTGCAGGCACAGCAGAGCATCCCCGAGTCAGAGCTGCTGGATGTTGATATCGCCATCTTCACCAGTGACGAGATCACCGAAAAAAAGGCCAGGAAAGAAGGGACCAATCCCGACGTGCGGAAGGCGGAGAACCATTTCATTCCCTACCATTTAAAAAACACCCTGGAGGGGAGCGGCTACTGGGGCATGGTTCGGGTCACCCCGGTGACCTCCGAGGCGGCGGAGGTTATGGTGCGGGGTGAAATTGTTGAATCGAACGGCGAGAACCTTGAGGTCAAGCTTTCGGTCAGTGACGCGAGCGGCCGGGTGTGGCTGGACAAGCGGTATCGCGCCTCGGCCACCGGCAGCGACTACCTGGGAACTGCCGCCGGGGAGAAGGATGCTTTTCAGGGCCTCTACAACGCCGTCTCCAATGACATGGCACAATTTCTTCAACAGTTGAGCCCTGACCAGATACAAACACTGCGCACTGTTTCCAATCTGAGATTTGCCGGTGACTTTGCCCCCCAAGTCTTTGGAGACTATCTGCAGGAAGACAAGGGCGCATTCACCGTAAAGCGGCTGCCCGCCGACAATGACACCATGATGGCCCGCGTCTTACAGATACGTGAGCGACAATACATGTTGGAGGATGTCATCAACGAGTATTACGAGGAATTTTATAATCAAATGTGGCTGCCCTATGAAGGCTGGCGCTCCTCAAACCTCACCGAGCGGCTTGCCCTGGAAAAGCAACAGCGTTCCGCCCTTCTGCGGGAGGCGGCGGGCGCGCTGCTGATAGCGCTGGCCATCCTGGGAGAGGTAAGCGATGTGCATGATTCCGGCGCCCTGACCGGCACCCTGGTCATCCTGGGCGGCCAGGTATTTTTAAGCGGGGTTAACATCTCCAAGCAGGCGCAAATGCATTATGAAACGCTGGCGGAATTGAGTGAATCCTTCGGCAGCGAGATGAAGCCGGCGGTGGTGGAATTTGAGGGCAAGAAGTATGAGCTGACCGGATCGGCCGAAGAGCAGTACAAGCAATGGCGGGAGCTGTTGCGGCAAATTTACCAGGCCGAGACGGGGTTCCCCGAGTCAGGGAAATCCGGGGAGGCGGGGAACAGATGAGCGGCATGATGCACGATACATGATACAGGATCCAAGATGCATGATACAGGATGCATGGCAAATCCGAAATCCGAAGCACGAAATCCGAAACAAATCCAAAATCCAAATATCTAATGTTCGAAACAAGGGAAACGAAAAGTATGTCAAGATGCTGGTTGCATGATGCACGATGCATTCGCGGCGTAAAGCCGCTCCTACCGGCTTATGCTGGATACAGGATGTGAGAGTGGGTTTTCTAACCTGTAACTTGCAACCTGCAACTTGTAACTTCTACCGGCAACGATCTTTTCTCTAAAGAGCTCCTTGATGGATGACAGCAACAATCAACACACTTCAACACCTCCCAAAAATGAACCTGCCGTTCATCTCAGGTCAGATACCCCTGACACTATTATAACCCCCCTCAAGGTGGCAGCGGGAGGAGAAGGAACCGGCCAATCGGCCGGCAGGAAACAATCCGTCCGCTATTACGCCACGGTCATTGCTGCCCTGGTGATGCTGGTAGCCGGGGGGCTCTGGCTGTTCAGCTACCTCTCAAGGAATCCCCTCCCTCCCGATGCATTGCTGAATCAGACACACGTTGCCGATGTACAAGCGCCCGCGCAACCGGCCACCATCCTGCCCCAATCCCCGTCACCGGGCGATCAGGCACCGGATCCCGCGCAGGGAAAGGAAGAAGCGGAACAAAAGCTTGCCGAATTTTTGAACATCAAACAAGCGCTCGACTCAAAAGGCGCGGCCGAGTGGGGCGGAGAGAGCTATCAGCAGATGTTGGAGCTCAGCCGGTCCGCCGATGCCGCGCTGATGCAGGAATCGTTTGCTGCCGCCGCAGCGGGCTATGCTCAGGCGTCAGCCGCAGCGCTCAGCCTGCAGGCCGGCATACCCGATGTCCTGCGTGACATCCTCGACCAGGGCCGTCGCGCCCTCGCGGAAGGGAACGGAACGGACGCCGAACGCTTCTTCAGGCTCGCCCTCACCATCGAGCCCGGCCATCCCGCGGCGCAGCGCGATCTCGAACGCGCCAAAAACTGCGAAAAGGTTGTACAGCTGCTCCGGTCCGCCGCGCGACAGGAAGCGGACAACACCCTCTCCCGCGCCCGCGCCGATTACGAGGAAGCGCTCCGGCTTGACCCCGCATCAGAAGGGGCACGGGCAGGTCTTGCCCGCGTCTCCTCCCTCATCGCTTCACGTCAATATGACGAACTGATGGCAGGGGGAATAACCGCGCTGCATGACCATGATTATCAGCGGGCGCAGCGGCTGCTGCTGAAGGCCCGCTCGCTTAAGCCTGATTCCCCCGAGGTTCGGGATGCGCTCTTCCAGGCGGAGGCAGCCCTCAAGCGAATCCGCATTGATGAGCTGAAAACGCGCGCCGACGGCGCCGAGCGTGCCGAGAATTGGGAGCAGGCACTTTCTCTGTATCAAAGCGTTCTTTCCCTGGACGGTTCCATCCAGTTTGCCCTGCAGGGCAAGGAGCGGGCGCTCAAGCGCAAGACGCTGGAGGAAGGGCTCAAAAGCTACCTTGCCCAACCGTCCCTCCTGGAAACCGATCAGTCCCTGAGCCGGGCGCTTGCGCTCCTTGATGAAGCGCAACGCGCGGAGCCACAGGGTTCCCGCTTAAGCCGGCTCACAACCGAATTGGATGCCCTGGTTGCCGCCGCACGCACCACGGTCACCGTAACCATTGAGTCGGACGGGATAACCGACGTGGCCGTCTACAAGGTGGGCAGGCTGGGCCGGTTTCAAAGCAGGGAGCTCTCCCTTCGCCCCGGGACATACACCATCACCGGCGCGCGTGAAGGCTACAAGGATGTGCGTCACAGTCTCTCGGTCAGGCCCGGCAGCGCCGCTCTGCGCGTAACCGTTACCTGTAGTGAAAAAATATGAATACGTCTCAAGACCACCCGGGGGAACAAATTATTGAACCCATTCCGTTCAAGCCGGCCGGCTCCCACCGTCCTGCAGGGTTCCTGTCCCGGGGCCGATGGCTGTTCATCTCGCTTCTTGCCTGCCTGCTGGTATGCTGCCTGTACGCCGTCATTTTTGTCTTTACCGCCCGGCAGGTGTCAATCCGGATACGACCGAACCCCGATCGCCTCTCCGTCTCGGGCTCGCTTTTCAGCATTCACCTGGGCGGCAATTACCTGCTGCGCCCGGGAAGCTATACGGTGCGTGCCTCCAAAGCCGGCTACAAAGCGCTCGAGCTGCCGCTTTCCGTCACCGGCGAATCAAACCAGAGGCTGACCGCCGCGATGGAAAAGCTTCCCGGCCGCCTGACCATAACCGCCCAGGATCAGGCGGAGCCATCGCGGCAGGTTGCGGGCGCGGCAGTTTTTCTTGACGGAGCACAAAAAGGAGTCACCCCCCTCACCGGGATCGAAGCAGAGCCGGGCCCGCGGGAACTGCTGATCAGGGCAGACAGATACCTGGACTTCAAAACCTCCGTGGAGGTTGAGGGTATGGGCGCCCTGCAGACAGTGCACGCCGCACTGGTGCCGGGCCGCGCGGGAATCACGGTCGATTCAATCCCCCGGGGCGCGGACGTGTCGGTTGACGGTACCGCGCGGGGGAAGACGCCGTTGCAATTCACGCTCGACGCGGGGACCTATCAGCTGGAAGTAAGCGCACCCCATTACAAGCGATGGGCGTCGCGACTGGAAGTGAAGGAGGGAGAGCAGCGGGTGCTGGATGTCATCACCCTCCTCCCGGCTGAGGGCATGATCAAGCTGCAGACCAAGCCGCCCGGGGCCAGCGTCACCGTTGACAAAACCTTCGCGGGGCGGACTCCCGTCTCCATTCCCCTTCCGCCGGATGCCGAGCACACGCTGCATATCTCAAAGGCGGGCTATGCAGCAATCGAACAGCGGGTGCGGGTGGCCGGCGAAGAAGTCCGGGAGCTCAGCCTTGAACTGCAACCAATCACCGGAACCGTTTATTTCAAAGTGATCCCGGAGGATGCAGCGCTGTTTATCAACGACACCGCGCATGGCACCGTTCCCGAAAGACTCACCCTCAACGCCGTACCGCAGCAGATCAGGATATCCAAAGATGGCTATGAATCCTACCGGACTGAGATAACCCCCCAGCCGGGGGTTCCCCGGGAGATAACCGTCGCACTGCAAAAAACCGCGGTCAAAGCCGCGGGCGCGGCACCCATGATCAAAGCCGGCAACGGATATCCCCTGATCCTGGTCCGCCCCGCTTCCTTTACCATGGGCTCTTCGCGCCAGGAGCAGGGACGCAGATCCAATGAAACCATCCGGGAAGTAACGTTCAAACGCCCCTTTTACATGGGGCTCAAGGAAGTAACCAACGGGGAGTTCCGAACCTTTCTGCCCGGCCATGATTCCGGCTCGCTGCAGGAGTACAGCCTCAACAGGGATGATCAGCCGGCCGTCCATATCACCTGGGAGCAGGCCGCCCGGTACTGCAACTGGCTGAGCGGGATGGAAAAGCTTCCTCCCGCCTACGCGGAACAGGGAGGGACATTACTCTCCTCCTCCCCGCTCACATCCGGCTACCGGCTCCCCAGCGAGGCGGAATGGGAATACTGCGCGCGATTCACCCCGGACCGGGGGGCCGTGCGGGTCTACCCCTGGGGCGATGCATTCCCGCCGTCCAGCAAAGCGGTCAACATAGCCGACGTCTCCGCCCGGGACCTTTTGCCCGGCTTTTTTGATAACTACGAGGACGGCTATCCGGTCTCCGCTCCTCCCGGCTCCTTTGCCGCCGGCGCGCTCGGCATCTTTGACCTTGCCGGCAATGTCGCGGAGTGGTGTCATGATTATTATTCCATATACTCCTATGCGCCGGGGCAGCGCTACCAGGACCCGGCGGGGGCGGCGGCGGGCAAGCACCATCTGGTACGGGGATCGAGCTGGAAGCATGCCAGCATCAGCGCCCTGCGGTCGGCATTCCGGGATTACAGCAGCGACAAACGGAGTGATGTCGGTTTTCGCGTCTGCCGCTACGGGGATTAAACCTTCGCAATGCAACTGACATGTGGTATACAATACTCATACTGAGCCTGATCTGCTCATATCAGGCGGCTCTCTCACACGGCGCGCCAGCATATTCATTGCAGGCGCCGGGCGACGCACGGGGAGCCTCGCTCATCCTCCCACCGGTCGCGGAGCACTGTGTCCGCCTCGCCCAGGCCAGGCAGGCGGACGCGCCGCCACGGCAGGAACCCGCTCCGCCAAAGAAAGACAGCGCCCCGGGAGACACGCGGAAACCGGAAGCGACTCCCGGAAAAGACGAAAAAAAGCAGCCGCCGAGGGATTTTGTGCCCTCGGAAACGATTGATGCCGACAAGGCGGTGGATTTCCCGGTGGATATATAGGAGGAGACATAAGACTGTTGCCAGTCTGCAGTTGACAGTTGTCATCTCCCTCATCCCCCCTGCTGGTTTATGTTGCAGGAAACTGTAAACTGCTAACTGCAAACATCATCTTTACCCTCTCAAAAGGACCCCACGATGAACAAAACCTCCCCCTTCTCCTTTGAGTTCCTCTACCAGGTGTTTGCGCTGATCATCAGCATCATCCTGGTGCACGCAATCTACGTGGGGATCATCTGGCCCGCGGCGGATGCGTTCCTAGCCGAGCAGGCGGCGCTGATGCAGCAGGACCCTTCCCACGTGGTCAGGCAATCGGTCTTCGTGATACTGCGCGACTACGAGCAGGAAGCGTGTTTCATACTGATGCTCTGGGCGCTGGCCATCATGATCTACAAGGGCATTATCATCAACCGAAACCGGTCCCTGCTGCAGGAAGACCTGGTACCCATGGCCGAGGGCATGAAAATATTGCCGGAGGATGTGCACGACATTTCCCGGCAGATTCAATCGCTGCCTCCGGTCCAGAAGGGAGCGCTGCTGTCCCGGGTCCTGCTCGCCGCATTGCAGCGCTTCAGTTCAACCCGCAACATCCAGGATGTGTCCGATGCCACCAATGCCTATTGCGCCTCGGAAGGAGACCGGCTCGACTCCGAGCTTTCCATGATCAGGTACGTGCTGTGGGCCATTCCCTCAATCGGCTTTCTGGGAACGGTGCGGGGCATCAGCCTGGCGCTGGGCTATGCCCACCGGGCGGTCGAAGGCGATATCTTTGACGTCACCAAAAGCTTGGGGACGGCCTTCAACTCAACCCTCATCGCCCTGCTCATCAGCCTGGTGCTGATGTTCTTCCTGCACCAGCTGCAGCTGATGCAGGAGCGGTATGTGCTGGACACGGAAACCTACTGCGAAGAAAAGCTCATCAGCCATCTCCACGCCCGTTAGGAGCATACGCTATGCCTCTGCTGGGAATCGAGCTGAGCGACGCCGGCATCATGGCCGCCGCGGGAGATCCGCCCCGGCTCCTCACCATCGAGGGCACGGAGCAGTCAAGCCCCGGCTTTGCCCTGCAACTCAACAATCAGCTGCTGATGGGATGGGACGCCGTGGGGAGATTCCGTTTCAATCCCCGCGCCTGCACCAGCCGCTTCTGGGATGACCTGGGCACGGAACCGATCAAGCAGCCGGGTCTGGAAGGGAAGACCTGCGCGGAGCTGGCATATCGTCACCTGCTGAAGCTGCGGGACAACCTCGCACTCGCAGGGGACGAGGCGGTCATCGCCGTTCCCGGTTTTTATACCTCGAACCAGCTCGGACTCCTGCTGGGCATCGCCCATGAATTGTCCCTCCCGGTCCGGGGATTTGTACCCATCGCGCTGGCCGGGTCGCAGGCGCCGCATCCCCGGCATCCCCTCCTGCACCTGGACATCCACCTGCACCGCATTGAAGTAACCCTGCTTGTGCACAACGGCCACCTGGTCCAGCAGGAGGTAAAAACCATTGCCGACCGGGGTTTCAACTATCTCTACACCGAGTGGGTGAGAATGGTCGCCGACGAGTTTGTGCGGACAACGCGTTTCGACCCGTTCGACCGGGCGGCATACGAACAGGAGCTGTACAACCGGCTGCCCCGGGCCATCGCAAGCCTGCAGCCCAACGCATCATCGACCTTTGCCTTGCAGGCGGAAGCGCATAGCTTCCGCGTGCCCCTGTCCTATGATCTTTTTGCGCAAAAAACCGAAGCCGTGCTTGCGGAGGCGCGACGGATCATCACCGACATGGCGTCGGGAGCCGGCACCCCCGAAAAAGCGCCCGTGCTCCAGATCACCCACCGGGTGAATCATCTCCCCGGATTCAGGGAGGCCCTGCACAAGATCCCTTCGCTGATGCTGCGTGAGCTTGCGCCGGGTGCGGGCGCCCTGGGCGCGCTTACGCTGCAGGACAGATTTGCCGGCGCGCGGGAAGGCCGGGGGGTGGCGCTTTTAAGCAGCCGTCCATGGCCGGCGGAAGCAGCCGGCGAGCACATCCCCGCGTCACCCGGACACGCCGGCATGCAGCCGACCCATATCCTCCATGGTGCATATGCCTACCCCATCACCTCCACCCCCCTCATCATCGGTCAGGACGTCGGAAATGCCGCGGCCCCGCTGCTGATCAGCCGCAACCCCGCGGAGACGGGACAGCACTGCTGCACCATCAGGCGGGAAGGCAATGAAGTGGTGCTGATCAATGAGTGGCCGGCGGGCACCCTGGTGAACGGCCGGGTCATTGCGGAATCAAGTGCGCTCCTGCCGGGCCAGACGGTCCGGGTGGGAACACAAACCGACGAGCTCAAACTGATCGTGTGCGCCGACACTGATGAAAAAGAGAACCGTCACCCTATTTAGCATCTCCTTCATTGACTGCATCACCTGCGGCCTGGGCGCCATGCTGCTGCTGTTTGTCATCGTGAATGCCAGGAGCCTGGCCGGCAGAAATGAGGTCACCTCCGACCTCCGCGGGGAAGTTGACCGGATCGAGCAGGAGGTGCTCCAGGGGAAAAAGGACCTGGTGCAAGCGCGCAACACCCTGGAGCAGACCCGGGAAGAGCTGGTAAAAACCGAGGGCCTGTCGCGCCGGGCCATAGAAACCATTACCCAACGGCAGACCGAGCTCGCAACCTATGACAACGAAACCCTTGCCTCAAAAGAACACATCAACCGCCTCAAGGCGGACCTCAAGGCCAAGGAGGAGGCCCTCAAGCGGCTTGAAGGCGGGAGCACCTCCCGCGAAGACCACGGCGCAAAGATACGGCAATTTCCCGGCGAAGGCGATCGCCAGTACCTGACCGGCCTGAAAATGGGCGGCCAGCGCATCTTCATCCTGGTCGACACTTCCGCCAGCATGCTCGACGATACCATTGTAGGCGTCATCCGCACAAGGAATGTAAGCGACGCCGATAAGCGGAAGGCGGACAAATGGCGGCATGCGGTAAAATCCGTCGACTGGCTGACCACCCAGCTCCCGCTCACCGGCTCGTACCAGGTGTACCGCTTCAGCGAAACCGCCGCGCCGGTCCTCGAGGGAACCCAGGGAAAATGGCTGGACGGCAACAATGCCGCGCAGCTGAACGATATCGTTAACCGGCTGCACCTGCTGGTGCCTCAGGGTGGCACCAGCCTCACCAACGCCATAGCCGCGTTGCGCGCCATGTCACCGCCGCCGGACAACATCTTTCTGCTCACTGACGGCCTGCCGACCATGGGCAGAGACAAGCCCTGGGGCACGAGGGTGTCCGGGGAAAAGCGCCTGGCCCTGTTTAACGAAGCAACCCGCCAGCTTCCGCCCCAGGTCCCGGTTAATATAATATTATATCCCATGGAGGGCGATCCCGCCGCCGCCAGCGCCTGCTGGCGCCTGGCCATGCAAACCGGCGGCTCCTTTTTCTCCCCCTCGCGGGACTGGCCGTAATTTTTAGCATCATGAAAACGCGACGACGAGATCTCGAGATATTCAGCCTTTCGTTCCTGGACTGCATCTGCTGCGGATTCGGGGCCATCATCCTGCTGTTTGTCCTGTCGAAATTTGGCCAGCCGGTCAAGATCGAAGAGGTGCGGCAGGACCTCACGGCGCTGCTGGCGAAACGCGAGGAGGAGCTGTTCGTCATCCGCGGTGAAGTGCAGGTGCTCAACCGCGAGCTACAAGGCAAGCAGGAGCAGCTCTCGCGCGAAAAGGAAAGCCTGGCGCGCCTCCAGGGCGACCTCTCAGCGCTGCAGGGAGAGTTTACCGCCTCCCGGCAGAACGCCGCGGTGCAGAACACCATTGAAGGAAAGCTCGCCCAGGCGCTGCAGGAGCTGACCGAGGAGATGAAGCGCCTGCAGAAAGACCGGCCGCGCCTCTCCGACGGATCAATCGGGGGAATCCCGGTTGACAGCGAGTATATCGTTTTCATTATTGACACCTCGGGAAGCATGCAGCGCAATGCCTGGCAGCTGCTCCAGAAAAAACTGCGCGAGACGCTGGACGTCTATCCCCGGGTCAGGGGCATCCAGGTGATGAACGACGAAGGCACCTACCTATTTCCCGAATACCGCGGCAGCTGGATTCCCGACACCCCCGGGCGGCGCAAGGTGATTATCAACACCTTAAGCAGCTGGACCCCCTTCAGCAACAGCAGCCCGGTGGAAGGGATTAACGAGGCCATTTCCACCTACTATGATCCAAACAAGAAAATCAGCCTCTATGTGTTCGGCGATGAGTTCGCCGGTTATGACATGCAGGGGGCGATCGATACGGTAGACCGGTTAAACCGGGCGGACAGCAGTGGGAAGCGGCGGGTGCGGATCCATGCGGTGGGGTTTCCCACGGTGCTCAAGGACATCCGCGATGAGATGAACACCGGGGTCCGCTTCGCGGCCCTGATGCGCGTCCTCTGCGGGAGAAACGGCGGCACCTTTGTGGGACTCAATACCACCCGGCCGTAGCGGCGCAGTCGGAGTGATGGAGTATTGGAGTAATGGAGTGTTGGAGTAATGGATGCCTGCTGCAGAACATCAAAAGATAAAAAAATCTCCTCCCCCTGGAGAGGGAAATCAACATTTTCCTGCATGATGGTGCCTCCAAGAGGCATGGGCGTTTAATACGAAAACAGGTCATATGGAGGGACGCGCTCCGTCGCGTCCGATTACAATGTTCGGCCATGACCGAGCATGGCCCTCCATCGCTAATCTTAAGAACTATAGAACCACATTTCATGATTCGTGGCGCACCCGTGGGGCACACAGGTCTTTAATACAAGAATGGCTCCCTGCAGAACAGGGAGCCATTCTCAATTACGTTCCTTCCACACCTCTTCACTGTTTGTGAACAGACCCTCTCAATACCGCCACTTGCCGCCGGAGAACGAGAATATCTCGGTCACCGGGCATTCCTGATACAGCTTGAATTGGCCGTTGATTGCCTCTTCATAGGTCCCGGCGCGGCTGACAAAGGTCTGCTCTTGGTAATTGAGAATCCCGATATAGGGGGTCTCTTTGCAGTCGGTCTTTTTGGTTCGTCCGCTGAAGGCCCTGCTGTAGCCGGTGTATTCAGCAACGAAGCCATCGTCAACCTTCTTGCAGACAATGGACGACTTGTTCTTTGCCTCCCGGCTATAGAGTATCTCCATCCACTCCTGGTTGAAGCGATTGAAGCTTGCCTCCGCATCCTGGCTTTGATCGATTGCATACAGCCCGGGATACGGCATCAGCAGACCAACACATATAACCGCCGCGCAAACAGCAAAAAGATGTTTCATGCCGCAACTCACTCCTGGTTCATGACCTTGAACTCAACCCGGCGGTTCATTTCACGTCCCTGACGGGTCGCGTTGTCGGCAACCGGATTCGCCTCGCCATATCCCACCGTGCTCAGCCGGTCAGCGGAAATGCCCTTCTCGGTCATGTAGGCCTTTACCGCTTCAGCGCGCTTTTCAGACAGGCGCAGGTTATACGCCTCGGTGCCGATGTTGCAGGTGTAGCCTTCGACCGAAACATTTTTATCTGCATGCTTTTCTAAAGCGGCAATGCCCTCATCAAGAATGGGATAATACTGCTGCTTGATGACTGCCTTGTCGAAGTCGAACTGTATGCCGTTCAAAACGATCTTTTCCACCACCTTGGGGGCGGGCGGCTCCTCTGCTACAGGCTCAGGCGCCGGAGCAGGGGGAGGTGGAGGCGGCTCCTCATCCTTGCACACGATTGCCCCGATAATTCCGCCGACCAGCGCGCCTGCGGCCACGCCAACGGCAGCGCCTTCCGCGGTATCTTCATCGCCCTGATGGCCAACCACCGCACCAATGCCCGCGCCTACCGCAGCACCGGCAGCAGCGCCGGCCGCTATGCATTTGGCCCGCTTGGACGCAGTGGAACAACCTGCCGCCAGCGCAACCACCAGAATTAAGACCATTAACCGTGTTACCACTTTCATTGTACCTCCTCCTTTCTCATCATACATAGTTAGAAAACCTGTTCACCAACTGTTATGTGCAGAAGCACCCTTTACCACTCAGAAACTGCATCACCTCCTTTTCATCCACTGGGTCAGGGTTAAAACGATAAAGCAATGCTCGATCTATTCGGGTTCCGGCGCCGCTTCTTCCGCGGCCTTTTCTTTCATGGTGTCCATGAGTTCAGCGCCTTTTTCCTTGGCCTGCTCCGCAGCTTCTCCGGCCGCTTCTTTCACCTCGCCCGCCGCCTCTTCCACTGCATCCTTGGCCTCGCCGGCTGCGGCTTCTACCGCTTCCTTGGCTTCACCAGTCGCCTGCTGGGCTTCCTCAACCACCGGGGCGGCCGCTTCCTTAACGGCTTCCTTGGCCTCTTCCATCATGGGCGCAGGCGCCGCTTTCTCCACTTGCTGCTCCATCGCCGGTTTCGGTGCTTCTTCTGCCTTCTTGCAGGCCGGCACTCCCACCGCCAGAGCCAGCAGCACGGGAACCACTACCATCCATCTGCTTCTCATAGCCATACCTCCTTTCAAACATGGGTGACAGATGATCACCAGCACATCTCTGCGCCTTCTCATTTACTTAATTATTTATAATGCTATTCAAAAAAAATGTCAAAGCAAAAGTATGAGATGTAATAGAATTTGTGCCAGGGAAGAAAGGGGCGCAACCTGCGAAGGGTCGCATCGAGAGAGAAACAATCATTCGAAGGAGTCACCCCATGAGATACTCGGATATAGCAATAAGCATACGGCAAGCACATAACGAGGTCAAGGCTTTTGAATGGCAGACCACGGACCTGATACGAAACTCTTAAACGACACATCTAATCAATGTGTTTGACAATATTTATGTTCTATTATAAAGGATTAGCGTATCAAAGGTGTATCAGAAAATCCGTACGTCCTTTTTACTCTATTCATCCCAGCCTTGAATGCAGACAAAATCAAGTTGTATCACAAAAATACCATGATCCGTTTTCCTTTGTTCATGGTAATCGTGCGATTTTATCTAAGGTATCAAAGTACCTCAACATCTTCAGTTGCCATGTAAAAAGACGATTGCATTGCTCGTCCATGTTTGTCGGTAATGACAACCCTGATCGTCTTTATCCGTTCCTTGCCTGGCTGTAGTGTATTGTGCTTCAATGGAATATTTCCGATATGCTACGATTCGGGTTTTATGGATCATTTCGTACAGGAGTAGTACAAATGCGTTATAATAAATTACAGTTTTTGAACTGGTATGTAAAAAATCTTAAGAAAAAATATCGGAAAGCAAAGGTAATGCGTCAGATCAGATTGGAAAACCCTACAGCAAAAATTGAAGATGATGTGCAGATTATAAGCCCACAGAATTTGAAGCTTGGCAAAAATGTGCTTATTCAGAAGGGCACTATTCTTAATTGTGGCGGACCGCGGAGGAGCAGTCGTAAGGGAAAGATTACCATTGGTGACAATTGCCAAATTGGACCATACTCTATTCTGTATGGAGCGGGGGAAATTGAAATGAAGGCGGGTTCAGGAATTGCCATGGGGGTACAACTCATTAGCCAAGGTGTAGATTTCCCGCGAATGGAAGGCAGGGAATTATCTAATTCCAATTTACCCCTCGAATTTAAAAAAATCGTTTTAGAGGAAGGAACCTATGTTGGAGCTGGAGCGATCATTTTATTGGGTGTAACAATCGGCAGGGGGGGGCTTGTGGCACCCGGCGCTGTCGTTCACAAAGACATACCTCCCTTTAAGATTGCTTATGCTCCACCAGCCAGAATTATGCGATCAGCTCCAATGGGTTCTCTCAATGATGCGGAAGATGATGGGAAGCATTGAGAAACCGGGCTGTGCTGCCCAATTCCTGGCGCTATTGCAAGCTCGTTGGAAACTGAACTACCCTTCGCCTATTTTTTTGAGAGACCTTACATGCATAGGCATGTGGGGCAAGGAAAAGAACGTCGATCGGGGAACAAATACGAAAAGCTGTTGTATAAGTTCTATCTACCATGAATATTTTTTCTCTATGGATAACGCTATGAGTTATTCGCAGCATCTATAATCTGGCTAAAGTGGAAGCTGCGCCATGAAACAATTAAAGGGAACCTCTAACAATTCACGTAATGCATTATCTGTGTCATTCCCGCGAAAGCGGGAATCCATAAACATCAAACAGCTGGATTCCCCGATCAAGTCGGGGAATGACAAGAAAATGAATGATTAGAGGGGCACTACATATTTTGAATGAAAGAGGCTGCAAGAAACGGGCAGTGCGTTTATATCTGCCATAGATAATTGCTCAGGGGGAATACGTTACCTATGATTAGTATTATCATCCCTACCTATAACCGTAGAGACCATATCACCACCGCTTTAAACTCAGTATTAGCGCAAACATATACTGACTATGAAATTATCATAGTCGACGACGGCTCAACTGATGACACACAGCAGGTGCTTAATTCCTATCAAGGCAAGATTCGCTACTTTTACCAAGGAAACCGCGGGATTCCGGCGACTAGAAACAAAGGAATCAGAGAGGCACATGGAAATTATATTGCCTTTCTCGATTCAGATGATTACTGGCTGCCTCACAAACTGGAGCGTCAAATTGAGAGTTTTAGGGAAAATCCCGATTATGGCATGGTTGCAAGCCGTTGTTCATCCTATACTCCCGATGGAACTTTTCGCGAAAAGAACAGGCCAGGTAAATCAGGATGGATCCTCATAGATCTTTTCAAAGCCAACTTCATCCGCACCTCTTCCGCTATAATTAAGAAAGCATGTTTTGATAAAGTGGGATTATTTGACGAATCGCTTTTGCAGGTCCAGGAATACGATTTGTGGATGAGGATTGCTCAACACTATCCAATTGGTTTCATTAATGAACCATTGACGGTGTATCTTGATAACCCTCAAGGAATAAGCACAGACGGTCTTATTGGGCGATACTTTCGCTTGCTAGCGCTCCAGAAAGAATATCTGCAACCTTCAATCCCCCCATTGCTTTACGCAAGAAGATTGGCAAGCAGTTATCATTATATAGGTAGACACTTGCTCAAACGCGGGGAAAAAATTGAGGGGCGGAAATACCTGAGACATGCACTGACGCTTGATCCCCTGAACCCAAAAAATCTCATCTATTACGTCTCAAGCATTCTCAAGTGAATTACCCCGCAGCAGCGCTGTGGAGTATTCTGGCGTATCTTCATACACTTGATCCGCTCTCCCTCGAAATAGAATTTTTTTTAATTGTTAGAGGCGCCCTTAAAATGATTTCCTGCTCCAAACCGTTCAGTTTTGCCAACCTGATATTCCGGCGCCAATTTATTGCGGGGCCGCGGTTTATTGATACATTTGGTTCTTGGAAAAAAATAAGGATTGGCAACTCTCTTTTTTTGACCATACATCCTGACCTTCCTGTAAGTGTGGCAACTTCTAATCACAAAACAGTAGCCCTGCTGGGATATGTCCTTGACCCATTCAATCCTCATGACAACAATGATGACATTATTAACAAACTGGTAAGAAATATTAATGATCTTGATGACATATTCCCTTTAACGAACAATCTGGGCGGAAGATGGATTTTCATTCTTGACGATGGACAAGAAACAAGGCTCTTTAACGATCCATTAGGTTTAAGGCAAGTATGCTTTACTACCGGTATCCAAAATTCTATATGGTGTGCATCTCAACCAGGCATCATTGCGAAAGAGCTGGGACTTGAATTAGATCATGAAGCCCAAATGCAGTTTTTTGATTCTCCTGCCGTTACAAATAATATCGAATACTGGTGGCCAGGCCAAAGCACACCTTATAAGGAAATACAGCACCTTATTCCAAATCATTACCTTGATATTCCACATGGAAAAATCCATAGATATTGGCCGCACAAAAAACTTATCCCAATAAATCCTGATGCGGGGGTTAAAACGGTTTCTGAATTATTAACTGGTCTATTAAAAAGCGCCTTTTCCCGTTTTCCCTTGGCCATCACAATGACTGCCGGTTTGGATACCAGATTGCTTCTGGCGGCCAGTAAAGACATTTCTGAAGAAATTTATTTTTTTACTATGATTTATTACGACCTCACCCCCAAAAGTGCTGATATAGAAATACCATCGAAACTTCTTTCCCAATTAAACTTACAACATCATGTCTTTAGTTGCCCAAAACGGATGAGCAAGGGATTTCAAAGAATTTATAATAACAATGTTTCCACCGCTCATTGCGCATGGGGAAATATTGCAGAGGGAATATTAAATAATTATCCCTCAGACAAAGTATGTGTTAAAGGGTCGGGGTGCGAAGTGGCGAGAAGTCGTCTTTCCAGCAGATATTCTTATAAACTTGATTCGATCGATGCATCATTTCTAGCAACCAGATACGGTATGAATGGGAATGCATTTGCCGTCACGCACTTCAAACAATGGCTTTCAGATATTAAAGAAGTTGCAGACACCTGTTGTTATAACCTTCTGGACATTTTCTACTGGGAACAACGAATGGGAAGATGGGAGGCTATGAGTCAATTAGAGTCTGATATAGTTCAGGAAGTTTTTACTCCTTTCAATTGCAGGAATCTTCTTGTCCAAATGTTATCTGTCGACTTTGAATACAGAAAACAAAAAGAATGCAGATTTTTTATTGATATTTTGAAAAAATTATGGCCTGAAACGCTGCTTCAACCCATCAATCCACCACATTTTCATAAGAAGCTGAGAATGAAAATCAAAGCATTCCTAAATAAGTAAACCGAAAGGATACTTCCTCTAACTCCCCTGCTAATGCAAGCCTGAAAGATGTTTCAATAGCTTATGCAATATTCAGACATTCAAAAAATGGTTTCCTCAGGTATTTTATCCATTTGCAATTATATGCAGGCTCTTATCAAAAGACATGCTGATCAGTTTTCTTATTTTTTCGATCTTTTTAATTTTTAGAGGAAAGGGTACAAGTTTTTTTACCCTTTCACATGGGATGAAAAAGAGAAACAAAAACGGCTTCATGAACACACACTCATCGTTCATGAAGCCGACTCATTTGAAAAAGCGCACAGCATCTGCCGTTTGCCATGCCACCGGATAGCCAAACGCGAGGGGGTGTACTACAATACGCCCCTACAAAGCAAATGTATTCGGCCGCTTACATTTCGCCCAATTCTTTTTTGAGTTCCACCGCCACGTTGCCGCCCAGAAATTTTTCCGCCTTCATTGCAAGCGTGAGCCAGGCCAGAGATTTATTCAAATAATTGTTAAGCACCTTCCAGCGGGCAGGCGATGTCTGCCGCAAAATCTCCAGCTTCTCCATGGTCAGGTCATCTTTGAAATCAGCCATGAGCAGCAGGGAATACTTGCCTGCCCTCTCCGTCGTGTAGGCCCGAACTTTTTCCACGTTCACCCTGTCTTTCCACATGATGAATGTGTCCAGCGCGTCATTGACGATGGTCATATCCTGCACCTTCGGATCTTTCGGGTCAAAATCGGGTATGGCCGCCGCTTGAGGACATGTTCTGTTCAGCAAAACGAAAACCGCAATTATCATTACTGTTGTTATTGTTTTTTTTAACATCACTCAACTCCTTTCACGACTTCACATTAAAAACTGCTTTTTTCAATCCAACCATCTGAGTGGCCTCCGTTTTACACTTGCAGAAGCCCGGGAGCTTCATGAAAAGGCTTCTCTCACGGTATCTGCGGCGCTAACAATTCCCCAATAAGCACCTCTATTGTTTCAGGACTCTTAAAAACCTCTTCAAACTGCTTATAGATAATCTGCCCCCCAAATGTGAAAACATTTTCATTCCAAAAATCGATTGGACTTGTCAGTGCTCTTCCCTCTCCCTTAATTTTATACACATCAGCCGGGGCAATGGCAACAACATCCTTTCCCAAGCATGGAGGCAAATATATGTGGCTTCTAAAATCCCCCTCTGTAAAAAAAAGGCATTTGTATGAATTTGCGATTAAACACCCTTGCTCATCGAATGAGTCGGCGGCATATACAAAGCAGTTGCTAACATGCGCAAAATTTGAATAGCTGTCCGCATATCTGCCCGTTTGAAATTGCAACAAAACAACTTTAATTTTTTTTGACAATGGTTCTAGCAATTTCTCTGTCGGTATGGCTTGCGTGGATCGGGCAACTACCGCTCGCTTAGCGGACTGGCATAATATATACGGCTCGTCCAAGTTAAATCCTAATGATGCTTCAATTTTTGCTTTGTGTGAACTGTCTACTGCTGGAACACGATAGAGATTATTATCTATGTCAAGATTTCCATAAATGCTCCCAAAACCAAATTTTAGGTTATGCATAACGTGTTGCTCGGAACTAAAAATGAATTCATGGGGCATAGCCTGCAGATCCTTAACCACAGAATAGACATATGCCTTAATCTCTCTATTTACCCTCGATTGTATATCAATGCGAAAGTATTTATAGAGCCTTTCAAGGTTGGTTTTTGTATAGCATCCGTACCTGTCGGCCCTGCTTTTTTTGAAATGGGCGAGATGAGACACATCAACGTATTCAGAAAAATCATTATAAAAAGACTTCAACCCCTTTCGGCTACAGCAAATGATTCTGTCCCCGTGCGATAGCGATTGAGAAAATTTTCTTATCACTCCGACCCAATTCAAAATCTCGTACCCGAATTCACCGGTAAAAACAAAAATGTAAACCATAGGCCTTGAACCATGACCTGCTTATTGTTTAAACTGCTTTACCACAGAAACAATATGCTCCATATCCTTCTCCGAAAGAGACTGGTGTATGGGCAAACAAAGAGTGCGATGAGCCGCGTCTTCAGCCTTGGGTAAAACCACATTTTGCTTAAAAAAGGGAACCCGGTGAAGGGGATAATATCGAAATGTCGTATAAATACCTTTCTCTCTCATGAAGCGAGCGAGATTATCTCGCTTCTCCTCGTTACGAAGTTGTATCCAAAACAAATAGTATGATGATTGCACACAATCGGGGAATGGGGGTGGAAGCGTTAACCAATCGATGTCGGCAAGCTGAGACATGTAGTACTCGTGCACATATTGACGTCGTCTCAAAAAATCATCAATTTTTTTAAGCTGCTCAATCCCAATTGCAGAACTAATGTCATTCATAATGGAACGTCTTCCAAAACACGAAATATCAAACTCCCACCAGCGATTATCAACCTTGCTCGAATATCCACTGGTTTGCTTTAGTCCCAGATAGACCAATTCTTTCGCATGCAATGCTTTTTCCGTGTCTTTGACATACAGCAATCCCCCATCGCCCGTAACCAATATTTTCATGGAATCAAACGACCATAAACCAATATCACCACATGTTCCGCAGCAGCGCGATTTATACCTTGAAAAAGGACTACATGCATTATCCTCAATTAAATACAAATTCTTTTCTTGCGCGAGAGCCATGATTTCATCCACATCACATGGCAGTCCGCCATAATGAAGAAGCATTATTGCTCTGGTTTTATCAGTTACCTTTTCTTTAATATCTTCAGCCGTTGCATTCAGGGTCCTGGAATCAACATCACAAAATACCGGTAGTGCGCCCCTGCATGCTATTGCATTACCGGCTGCTATGAAACTGATGGTTGGGAGGATAACTTCATCACCCGGCTGAATACCCAACAAATCCATCGACTGAAAAATTCCCTCGGTGCAGCAGCCGATGGTACAGAGTTGCGCTATATCAACATTCAGTCGCAAGGCAAGCAGTCGTTCAAATTCCAACGTAAGTGCCCCCCTGCCTATCCAGTTAGACTGAAAAACTTTTTTTACGGCCTCTAATTCTTCTTCGCCAAGGGAGGGTTGAAATACGTTAATCATAATTCGCCCCTTAATGCTTGTGAATGATTGGCAGAAACGCCTTCATGACCCATACATGCGCATATCCGCAATAGTTCATTGTTTCTTTCGAAATCCTTTCGAGGCACAAGAGCAGGAGATGCCTGCGCTTATCAGTAAGCGCTGCGCGCACGGAAAATCACGGCTGAATTTTTTACATCTCTATAATAAAGCCTACTCCTTGTCAAGGTAATTAGCCCGCAGAACCCAACCGTTCATCGATATCACGTTCCGTTTACTGCGAAGACGCGCCGGAAAGATTCGGTGATGTAAAAGAACTTGTGTGAGCAGGAAAAGAGGTGCATCCTGCGAAGTGTCACGTTAGCAAGAGAAACCAACATTCGAAGGAGGCCCCCATGAAATACCGGGGCACCGCGATCGGTGAAATTTCCAAATAATGTCGTGAGAAAGTGGGAGATGTAAATAATTTTGTGTAAAAGGTTGCAAGAGCGGTATATAGTGAGCAACCGACTAAAACAGCGGAGGCTACACATGGCCATCCGGGACGAACTGATCGAAGAGCTGTTAAAGGAGCATAAGAATCAGCAAGATTTAGTTGGCAAGAACTGCATTATTAAAGAGCTGACTGGGCGGCTGATCGGGCATGCCATGGAAGACGAACTGACCAACCAGCTTGGTTATTCCAAGCATTCCCCTCAGGGTAAAAACACCGGCAATTCCCTGCGGTTTATTCCCTGGAAGGAGCGCAAGCAGGTGGCTGATGATTTGAACACTATTTATGATGCGGCGACCGAAGAGCAGGCGCAGACAAACCTATCCGCATTTGCCGCACGGTGGGATGCCAAATACCCCACCATTGCAAAATCCTGGAAGGCAAACTGGTCGCGCCTGATCCCGTTCTTTGCCTATCCGCAGAAGACCAGAAAAATAATCTATACCACCAATGCCATCGAATCCCTGAACAATACCTTAAAAAAGACCATAAAAAAACAGGGCCTCGTTTCCCACCGACGAGGCCGCTTTCAAGCTTCTCTATTTATCCTTGAAAAATATTATGAAAAAATGGACAATGTTGCTACGGCACTGGGCAACGGCACTCAATCAATTTGTGGTTCTCTATGAAGACCGGTTACCTGTACATTGTATAAAAATATCATTTACACAGATTCTCTGACACGCTTAAGAGAACCTCTAAAAATTCACGCAATGCACTATCTGTGTCATTCCCGCGAAAGCGGTAATCCATAAAAATCACATAGCTGGATTTCCCGATCACCTCGGGGAATGACAAGAAAATGAATAATGAGAGGTTCCCTTACTATTTTGATAGAACGATTGCGGCCACACCTTTCTTAAAACATCGGACACCATTCGCCAACTGCGGTTGGCCTGATTGCCCTCATTGACTTGCTGATAAAGCCCCCAAGAGGGAAGGTGCATCTGAATGTGTTTCCATATCGTTTGGCGCGGCCAACATTGAACACCTCATGCCATGAAACAGCGCCTATAGTGCCTAGGCTGATCGCTCACCAGCAGTTTTCCGGCTGTACGGTCAGTCGCATCGCGCTCATTCTCATACCAACGATTCTATATTCGCTTGATGTGGGACTAGAGTAGGAGCATTTAGCTGCTTTTTTCACAATGGCGCAGGACTATACACACAAAAAAACCCATCTCGGCTTATCGTCTGATGCCAAGTCAACACTACCAGGTATTTTGTCTCAATGGCGTGCACTGGATGCTGCGCAAAGACGCACCGGAGCCGGTGCGGGATGATCTGCTGTCCCGTGTCTCCTCGCCGCTGTTTTTCGCACAAACCGCCCCCACCAAGGCGGGCGCATCCAAATCGCTCTGGCTGGCCGACCTCCCCATCGGCGGGGAGGAACGGTCATTTATCATCAAGCGCTATGAAAACAAAACGCTTCCCGGCCGCATCAAAACCCTATTCAGGCCGTCGGAAGCCCGGCAGGAACTGGAGGCGGCATGCGGGGTCAGTCAGCGAGGCATCCCCACGCCGGTGCCGCTGGCCATCGGGATGCGCCAGCGCTGGGGCATGACCCGGGAAAGCTTCGTCATCCTGGAAAAGATGAGCGACTGCCAGGACCTCAACCGCTTCTTCCTGGTATCCCACCCCGCCGGCGCGTCCGCCAAGAAGGCTTTGGAAAAATGGGCCATCACCCGGGCGCTGGGGGAGCTGGCGCGCAGGGTGAACGAGTCCGGCGTTCACCAGTCCGATTTTGCGCTGAACAACTTTCTGCTCGAGCGGGATGCCCGGGGAACGGCGAAGCTCTATCTCAGCGATTTCGAAAAAATCACCCTCCGCCCCTCGCTCCGCTTCGATCAGGAAGTCAGCTGCCTGGCGAGGCTCAATCGCGTGGGCCGGGAGGTAAGCCTGGCCGACCGGATGCGCTTCCTCAAATCCTACGCCGGGTCACAGCCCCGCAGCCCGCAGCTTCGCGCCCTTGCACGAGCCATCCAGGAGCGCACCCGGGCCATTCTGCTGCAGGATTGCGCGCGGGGAAGAAAAACCAGCGTGTACACCGATGCCCTCTACGACCGGATCAGAACCGATGCGGCAACCGGCTTCATCCGCAAAGGGTATGCCGTCGATGACGTTCTTGCCGTGATCGGCCGGTTCGATCTGCTCGCCGGAAACCTTCCGCTGCGGGAGACGCGGACGCGGGAGGAGACAACGGTGGAGGTGGGCTATCATGATCAGCGGCGCCGCCTCAAGGCGGTGCGCTATACCGCGCGCCCCGGCGCCCATGCAGCGGCCGATCTCTGGTCTCGGATCTGCACCCTTGCCCTTGCCGGTTTTCCGGTCAGCCTCCCCCCTGTCTTTCTGGAAAGCGGTGGGAAGCATCATGCGGAGGGATATCTTTTCTTCGCCCACCGGGAGGGTGAGATACCCCTCGGGCATTTTGTTGTTCCCTCCCGGGGGAAAAGGGAACTCGAGGGGGTGCTGGAGCTGCTGGTCATCCTGCTGCGAAAACTCCACCGGTTTGGAGCGTTCGCGGACACCATGAGCGAATCCACCTTTACCGTGGTGGAACAAAAGGTGGGGAAGCCGTCGCTGTACCTCAACGATCCGGAGCCGTTCATCATCAAGCAGGAGGTGACGCTCAACGAAAAGAAAAGGAACCTGATCCTGATGAATGCGCTGGTTAAAATGCGCTACCCCACCCTGGAGTACGATCTTATCCAGCGCTACTTCAAAGGGCCGACCACGCCGGTGGCTCCGCATGGGTTGCTCCCGGCGGCACCAGGAGGTGAGGCCGGTTAAAACACACCTTACCGCACTGCTCACAATAGCGTTGCACCTCACGGTCTGCGCCGCCGCTCTGGCGGAGACGCATGAGCTGGTCGTCCGCTCCCGTCCCCTGCTCCACACCCTGGTGGAGATCAAGGCGTGGGGGCCGGACGCCGGGCAGGCCATTGAGGAGGCCTTTGCTGAGATGGAGCGCGTCAACCGCCTGCTCAACAATTACGATCCGGAGAGCGATGTCTCCGCCATCAACCGGGCCGCGGGGGATGGACCGGTGAGCATCAGCGGGGAGACCATGGAGGCGCTGGCGCTCGCCGTGCAGTACGGAGACATCACCGGCGGGACGCTCGACATCACCATCGGCCCGCTGCTCCGCCTCTGGGGATTCGGGAAGGACGAGGTTGGGCTTGACGGCAATGATCCCGATCCCGCCGCGCTGGCGCAGGCAAAGGTGCTGGTCGATTACCACGCCCTGGAACTTTCCCGGCGCCGGTGGTGGATGGGAACCCTCCGGCGTTCAGCGCGTCTCACCAAAAGGGGAATGTGGATTGACGTGGGATCGTTTTCCAAGGGATACGTCGCCGACAAGGCGGTGGCGGTTTTAAAAAAGCGCCGCATTAAAAATGCGCTTGTCATAGCCGGCGGAACCGTGTGCGGATTCGGTGTAAAGCCGGATGGCTCGCTCTGGCAGGTGGGGGTGCAGCATCCGCGCGACCCCAGCCGGATTCTCACCGCCGTCGCCCTGAACAACTGCTCCATATCCACCTCCGGCGATTACGAGAATTTCTATCTCAAGGACGGCAGACGCCGGGGGCATATCATCGATCCCCGCAGCGGCGCCCCGGTTTCCGGCATGCAGTCGGTGAGCGTTATCGCGCCTGACGGGGCCACCAGCGATCTGCTGGACACCCCCCTGTTCGTGCTCGGACCGGAACAGGGGATGGCGGTGGCGCGCCGCCTCAAGGGGGTAGAGGTGCTGATGGTCGCGGAGGGCGGGCAGGCGATCTACACCGAGGGATGGCCGCAGAAGAACATAGCATATTAAATGTCATTTCATCGTCGTATCCTACCGGCAATCTGATTTTATTCCCCTTGCCCTATACCTACTGATCAAGGAGAAGGTGCATGCATACGCAGGAAAGTCATTGTTTGTGCATTGAGGATGTATCGAAGCAGCTGCAGACCCACCTGCACAACGGCTTGAGCCGGGAGGAGGCGCGGAACCGGCTTGAACGCCAGGGCCCCAACGAGCTGATGGAAAAGCCGCGGCCGGGATTTTTCGCCCTGCTCCTCAACCAGTTCAACAACTTTCTGGTCATCGTGCTGATCATTGCCGCGGCGGTTTCACTGTCGCTGGGGGAGGTGGTTGATGCCATCGCCATTCTGGTGATTGTGGCGCTGAACGCCGTCGTCGGGGTGGTTCAGGAATCGAAAGCCGAGGCCGCCCTGGCGGCATTGAAAAAGATGGCCTCGCCCGGCGCCCGGGTGATCCGCGGCGGGGAACAGATTGCCATTCCCTCACGGGAACTGGTGGTGGGTGACGTGGTCATCATCGAGGCGGGGAATTATATCCCCGCCGACATGCGGCTGATGGAGAGCGTGAACCTGCAGGTAGAGGAGGCCTCGCTGACCGGGGAGTCCGTCCCGGTGGCGAAAAAGGCATCGGCGGTGCTGGACAAGGAGATACCGCTCGGCGACCGCACCAACTCCGCATTCATGTCCACGCTGGTGACCTACGGGCGCGGCCGGGGCCTGGTTACCGCCACCGGCATGCACACCCAGATCGGCCTCATCGCGGAGATGCTGCAGTCGTACGAAGAGGAGGCAACGCCGCTGCAGCAGAAGCTGGACCAGCTGGGCAGGATGCTGGGCATCATCTGCCTGTCCATCTGCGGGTTCATCTTTCTCTACGGGCTGGTACGGGACACCCACCTGGGCTCGATCCTGCAAAAAGGGATCATGGCCTACCTGGCCGCTGAAAAGAAGGACATCGTGGAGCTGTTCATGACCGCGGTGAGCCTGGCCATCGCCGCCGTCCCCGAGGGGCTGCCGGCCATTGTCACCATCTGCCTGGCCCTGGGCATGCAGCGCATGATCAAGCGGCATGCGCTGATCCGCAAGCTGCCGGCAGTGGAGACCCTGGGATGCGCCACGGTCATCTGCTCGGATAAAACCGGCACCCTGACCCAGAACGAAATGACGGTGGTGCGCGCCTGGGCCGGAGGCGCACATTTCAAGATAACCGGCGAAGGGTACAACCCGTCGGGGCAGTTTTACCGTGACGGACAGCCGGTGGACCCCAACCGGGATGTCGATGCATCCCTGCTCCTGCATGCGGCCATGCTCTGCAATGATGCGCGGCTGGCGCAGCGCAGGGAAGAGAAGGGGGAACGATCGTGGCAGATCATTGGCGACCCCACCGAGGGGGCGATGATCGTGGCCGCGGCCAAGGCCGGGCTGGGGCGCGAGGAGATTGAGAAAGTGCTGCCCCGGGTGATGGAAATCCCCTTTGATTCGGAACGGAAGCGCATGACCACCATCCACCGCCTGCAGGCCCCGGGCACGCAGGTTCCCTTTGCATGCCCTTCAACCCCCGCCTTTCTCAAGGGGGCGCCCGACATCCTGCTCAATCTGTGCGATTCCCTGGTCATGAACGGCACGACGGTTCCCCTTACGGAAGAGATGAGGAACGAGGTGCTCGCGGTCAACCGGGATATGGCACGGCAGGCGCTGCGGGTGCTCGGTGTGGCATACCGCCCCCTGGATGATATTCCGGCGGACTGCACGTCAGCAACGGTGGAGCAGAGCCTTGCCTTTGTCGGGCTCATGGGAATGATTGATCCCGCGCGGCCCGAGGTGAAGGAGGCGGTGCGGGTGGCGCACGGCGCCGGGCTGAAGAGCGTGATGGTCACCGGCGACTACAAGGACACCGCCGAGGCCATTGCCCGGGAGATCGGCATCATCGAGCCGGGAGGCCTGGTGGTGAGCGGCAGTGAGCTGGACGCCATGAGCGAAGCGGAACTGGCGGCGATTGTCGACCGGGTGGATGTCTGCTGCCGGGTTTCCCCCCAGCACAAGACCAAGATTGTCGACGCGCTGAAGGCGCGGGGCCATGTGGTGGCCATGACCGGCGACGGCGTCAACGACGCACCGGCGCTGAAGCGCGCCAACATCGGAGTGGCCATGGGCATCACCGGCACCGATGTCTCCAAGGAGACGGCCGACGTGGTGCTTACCGACGATAATTACACCAGCATCGTCGCGGCGGTTGAGGAAGGACGCGTCATCTACTCCAACATCCGGAAATTTGTCTTCTTCCTTGTTGCCTGCAACATCGGCGAGATCCTGATCATCTTTATCTCCATGCTCGCCGGGATGCCGATTCCCCTGGTGCCCATCCAGCTCCTCATATTGAACCTGGTAACCGATGGCGCGCCGGCGCTGGCGCTGGGCATGGAACAGGGCGAGCCGGACATCATGAAGCGTCCGCCCCGCTCCCCCCGGGAACCGGTGATCAACCGGAACATGGTCATCAGCATCATCATCATTGCCGCGGTCGACACCATTGCCGTCCTGTCGTTGTTCGCACTCGCACTTTCCCGCTTTCCCGGAAACGTGACGGCGGCGCAAACCATGGCCTTTACCACCCTGGTATGCTCGGAGCTGCTGCGTGCCTACACCTCCCGCTCCGAACAGGAATCGCTCTTCTCCATCGGGGTCTTCTCCAACCGCTGGATGGTGCTGGCGACGGTTTCGTCTTTCGCCCTGCTGCTGCTCATGCTCTATGTTCCCTTGCTGCAGCCCTTCCTCGACATGGTTTCCCTCAGCCTGCCCGACTGGCTGCTCATGATTCCCTTTATGTGCGCCGCGCCCACGGCAGCTGAAATTACCAAGGTATACATTCGCCGATGGGCGGCACGGCCGGCATCCGCCGCCATCTGAACCGGCGCTTATTTGCGGTTGACAAACCGCCGCCAATCTTTCTATACTTTATGTATGAGCAATTGATCAGTCCTTGAAATGATTGCAAACATCTCCTGCTCTTTATGGTTGGTATGTGTTGAATAGTTCAACCGATACGATCAAACCGGAGAAAGGAGGAGCTTATGAATCTGGAGGTATCAAAAGAGGATTTATCGCTGCTCAAGGCATTGCTGGACAAGGAACACGGCGTCATCGGGGTGCAGATTCATCACTGCCGGACCCACGATTTCAAGGATCTTTTAAAACAGTCGGCACGGCAGATTGAATCCCTGCTGGAGCGGATAAGCGCAGCGTTGGGTGCATAAACGCGGCCCGGCAAAATAATACGCATCGAACCATGCTGTACGCACTAACGCACAAGCCCCCTCATACAGTCTCGTATGAGGGGGCCTTTGTCTTTCCTTAACCATGCGGGTGAATGGTTCCGTGAAGATGCTTATTTAGCCGCTGTTTCCCGGGGAATTCTCATCGCGAAGAAGGAGCGCCACACGAAGATCAGGCCGACGATAAAGAGCGGAACCGAAAAATAAGGGGCATAGTTGGTTGATTGGGTTTCGCTGGCGTGAACCGACATCTCGATGGCAATCTCGGTCGCCAGCAAGCCGAACAGGGTTGAGAACTTGATGATCGGGTTCAGTGACACCGACGAGGTGTCCTTGAATGGGTCGCCGACGGTGTCGCCGATGACGGTTGCGGCATGAAGGTCGGTGCCCTTTTCCCGCAGGTCCACCTCAACCACCTTCTTGGCATTGTCCCAGGCACCGCCGGTATTGGCCATGTAGATAGCCTGAAACAGGCCAAAGACGGCAATGGAAATCAGGTAGGCCACGAAGAAGTTGGGATCAAGCAGCGCAAAGGCGAGGGTGATGGATATAAGCGCGATGAAGATGTTCCACATGCCGGTCTGCGCGTACTGGGTGCAGATCTTGACCACCGTCTTTGAGTCCTCGATGTCCGCCTCCTTCTTGTCGAGATCCATGTTCTTTTTAATAAACTCCACCGCCCGGTAGGCTCCGGTTGTGACCGCCTGCATCGATGCGCCGCAGAACCAGTATATCACCGCGCCTCCGCAGATCAGGCCGAGGATGATCGGGGCATCGGTCAGCTGCACCTGGAGCATGTTTTTGCTCTGCAGCAGCAGGATGATGGAGAAGATCATGGTGGTGGCCCCGCAGACGGCGGTACCGATGAGCACCGGCTTGGCAGTAGCCTTGAAGGTGTTCCCCGCCGAATCATTTGCCTCGAGGAAGTGCTTGCCCACCTCGAAGTCGGGATCAAAGCCGAAATCCCGCTTGATTTCCCCCTTGATGCCGGGAATGGATTCGGTCTGCGCCAGCTCGAATATGGACTGGGCGTTGTCAGTGACCGGGCCGTAGCTGTCCACCGCGATGTTGACCGGTCCCATGCAGAGAAACCCGTAGGCCACCAGCCCGAAGGCGAAGATGGATGGATAGTTGATCACCTCAACCGGTATGTACAGGCTGGTAAAATATCCCACGGTCATCAGCGCGGTAATCAGCATGCCCTTGTAGAACGCGCTGAAGTTGCCGGCCACGATGCCGGAGAGGATGGTAAGTGATGCCCCGCCCTCGCGGGACGCGGTCACAATCTCCTGCACGTGCTTGGACTTGGAGCTGGTGAATATCTTGGTGAACTCGGGGATGAGCACCGCCGCGAGCGTGCCGCAGCTGATGATCATGGCCAGCTGCCACCACACATGGGGCATTGCGGTTTCAACCCCGTCCTTTAACACGACGAGATCGCTGATCAGCAGGTAGCTCATCAGGAACGAGGTGCTGATGCACAGGGTGGCCGCGATCCAGATCAGCCTCATCAGCGGCTCCTCAAAATCGATCTCCTTCTTGCCGCGGTATTTTGCGGTCGAGATAGCCTGGTTGACAAAATAGGAAATCCCGGAGCAAAAGTCCATCAGGAAGCGCATGGCAAAAATCCACACGATCAGCTTTCCCTGGACGGCCTCTTTAAAGCCACTATCGGGACTTACAACCGCCAGGGTGATGAAGGTGATCAGGGCCACGCCGGTCACCCCGTATGTTTCGAAACCGTCGGCGGTGGGACCCACGCTGTCGCCCGCGTTGTCGCCGGTACAGTCAGCGATAACCCCGGGGTTGCGGGGATCGTCTTCCTTGACCTTGAAGACGATCTTCATCAGGTCGGAGCCGATGTCCGCGATCTTGGTGAAGATACCGCCGGCGATGCGCAGCGCCGATGCCCCCAGCGACTCACCGATGGCAAATCCCAGGAAGCAGTACCCTACGATGTCCCGGGGCACAAAGAGCAGGATAATAACCATCATGACCAGTTCCAGAGAAATGAGGAACAGCCCGACGCTCATCCCCGCGCGCAGCGGGATATTCACCACATCCCAGGGATTCCCTGCCAGGGAAGCAAATGCGGTGCGGGCATTGGCATAGGTATTGACCCGAATGCCGTACCACGCAACGATATACGATCCGCCCATGCCCACCACCGAGAACAAAAGTACCAGCACCAGGGTGGGAACTCCCTCTCCCTTCAAGGCCAGGAAGTAAAAGGCCATGGCGGTGGCAATGAACAGAAAGAGCATGACCAGAAATTTACCCTGCTGAATGAGGTAGGTGCGGCAGGTCTGAAAGATGATTTCCGCTACCTTGAGCATGGAATCATGGGCCCTTAATTTTTTTATCTGGTTGCGCAGGTACAGGCTGATACCCAGCGTACCGGCAATGATGAGCGCGCCGTAGAACAGAAGATCCCACGGTTTAATGCCGCCCAGCAGGGTATAAGGGGCGCCCTTGTGCAGGTCGGGAATGGCGAGATCCGCCTCGCTCGCCCACGCAACCAGCGGGCCGAGCAGATAGGCGGCCGCCATGAGTACCATGTGCAACCACTTGACTCGTTTTTGTTTCATAACACCTTCTCCTCATGTAAAATATGTTGTTAGGTTGGTACTAATATATAAGCCGGGCATCCCGGCGGTCTTAAGAGTAATGAGCAGCTCAACGTGCCGCTGTTCATCCACCGTATAGAGAATCTCGTAATGGATGGGTGCTGATCAGACTTTATGGTGTGGATGTTCTGCTGCGCCCTCTTTGGAAAGCCGTTTCGGTACAACCGGTGTGATGATGCTGCTGGTTTGTGCCGGGGAAATCGACTACATCATATACGGGAAAGCCGAAGCTGAGTCAAGAAAAAATATGGCTAAAAAAATAAAATCGAGGCAGGCGCCGGACAGGTAACATATTACATATTAATGGGATGGACGCACCCGGTTGCGTCCGACTATAATGAAGTGCCGCCACGACGGAGCGCTGCCCGCCGGACCGCAGACGGTTACTGCAGGATGATGTTTCCTTCCAGCTGCGTCCCGTCAGGGATGCTCAGCTGTCGCCCGCTTGCATTGGTGACGCGGACTGCGCCTTTCACAACCACAGCGCCTCCGAAGAGCACGTCGCCTTCCACCGCCAGCTTGTCACACCCGACCAGCGACGGCACCCCGCGGCTGAACCGGGCTTTCAGCTGGTCAATGTGACGGTAGTAACGGCTATCCAGCTCAATGACGATCTGCCCGTACCTTCGTTCCGGGTTCTGCACCACCCGTGCATCGTCAGTCAACACGTAGGCGTCGGACCACAGGCCCAGCAGATCCGTACAGGCTTTGACCGGCGCGAAGCGGGTCCTGGGCACCCGTATGGCCGCGGCACCGGGGAAGATTGAAATGGCCGAGCCCATGGCCGTCTCAAGCTGGTACACCACCGGAGCATTACCGTCCCGGGGGTCAACCGTCTTGCTGTTGATAATCAGCGGCAGCGGGAGCATGGAGCTATGCTCCTGAAGCAGCGTTTGCAGGGAGAGCAGGTTAATCCAGAGGGTGTTGGTATTAAAATATTTATACAGCGAGATATCCTGAAACAGCTCGCGCTCGTCCTCGGGACACTGCGCCAGCTCCCGCAGCACCAGGCTGCCGTTTTTAGCCCGGGCCAGATGCCCGCCCTTCCGGTCTGCCTCGGTGCGGTCGGCCACTTCCATCAGGAAGGGGATTCCGCGGGAAGCGCAGTAGCCCAATATACCGATGTCCATGACCGCGCCGAGGTTGTCCGCGTTGGATACAAAGGCATATTCAAAGCCTTGATTGAGCAGGAGCGAAAGCATACCCGAGGTCACCAGCGCAAGGTATATATCCCCATGACCGGGAGGACACCATTCCAGAGTGGGGTCGGCGGGCCAGGAAACGGGTGAAAGGCTTTCCCGTTCAATCTTGGGAACGCGGTGCTGCAGGAAATCAAACGGTATCGGACCCTTCAGGCCGGGATAGCGCTCCAGCAGCGCGCAGGACTCCTCCCGCGTGCCGGCGCTGTTCATCAGTACCAGGGGGAGACGGCAGCCGTAGCTGCGGCGGAAGTGCAGCACCTGGCGGGCAATGATGTCCAGGAATGTCAGGCCGTTCTTCACCTCCAGCAGCGATTTCGCCCGCTCCATTCCCATGCCCGTGCCCAGACCCCCGTTTAGCTTGATGACCACGGCCTTGTCCAGGGCACCGACGCCCTCCCGGCAATAGTCACCAAGCCTCTCCAGGTCGGGGACCTCAGCAAGGGGATCGATCTCGTGCCGGCTTAAGAATCCCACCCCGCCGGCCAGCAGCTGATTATAATTGCGCCGGAACTGCTCAATGACCAGGTCGTCCATTCCGGCGTTTTTCATCCGATCTTCAAACGGCTTGAAGCGTTCATCATATGAAGATGCAACGGTATCACCCATCGACTAATCCCTTCCTCCTCATTCGCACACTGCGGTACAGCGTAATGGCCAGACAGCGAGCCCGCTTGCCAGCGAACCAGCTTGCCAGCCGACCATGTGACAAGCCAATCAGCCGGCCAATTGAATACGGAAATAACACCTTTTTTGTAGGGGCGACCGGCCTGTCGCCCTTACCCTTACATTTATTTGTTTAGCTGACGAGCCGTAGTGCATGGAGGGACGCACTCCGTTGCGTCCGCTTCTATTGCGGCCATGACGGAGCATGGCCCTCCATTGCCACAAGTCATCCTGCGACTTGATCGCAGGATCCAAGAAAGACTCCTTCGCACTCTACCGTATTGCTGCGTTGATTACAAATAATTTGTTGTCCGGGAGAGCCCCCTGCGCAAACCGCATTATTTGGTTTTCATTGACATGCACCCGGGTTCTTACTAGAATCCTACCCAACTCGGTAATGCGTTGTGTTTTGTTTTTATACAATCGTGAGGTGGTGAGCACACCGGCCCATGCTCACCACAGTGCGAATCGGGCTGCGGCCGTCAGACTGATCCATCCCCTTTCAACGATCGACACATGGACGTCTCCATCATCATTGTCAACTGGAATACCCGCGAGCTCCTGCTCAACTGCCTTTCCTCGGTCCTTGCCACCACATCCGGCCTTGCCATTGAGACCATCGTGGTGGACAACGGCTCGCAGGACGGCAGCAGCGAAGCGGTGCGAAAAGAGTTTCCCGGGGTAACCGTCATTCAAAATGACCGGAATCGGGGTTTCGCCCGGGCCAACAACCAGGCCCTGGCAGGCGCCGCCGGCCGCTATTTCCTCCTGCTTAACTCCGATGCGGTGCTCACCGAGGGATCGCTCCAGGGACTGGTCTCCTTCATGGACCGGACGCCGGACGCGGGGGTTGCCGCCTGCCAGTTCATCGATACTGACGGCAGCAGGCAGAACTCGTTTGACAACTTTCCCACCCTGGCCACCGAGCTCTTCAACAAAACCATCTTAAAGCTGCTGTTTCCCGCCCGCTATCCCAGCAAGCGCAGGGTGTACCGCGAACCGATCGAGGTGGATTCGGTTATCGGCGCCTGCATGCTGGTTCGCGCCGAGGCGGTCAGGCAGGTAGGCGTCCTTGATGAAGAGTATTTCTTTTTCCTCGAGGAGACCGACTGGTGCTATCGCATGCGGCGGGCGGGATGGCACGTGTATCATCTCCCCAACATCCGCGTCTACCACCTGCAGGGGAAGAGCAAAGAGCAAAGCCCGGTTAACGCCTGGATCGAATACTACCGCTCGCTCTATCTCTTTTTTAAAAAGAACCGCGGCGGCTTCAGCTATTACGTTCTCAGGGCGGGGAAAGCGCTCAAGCTCGCTGTCAACCTGCTCCTGGTTGCTCTCGGCATCGGCTGCACCCTGGGAATGAACAAGGGATTGAAGCGCCGCTTCCGCATTTACAGCGGCCTGCTCGCGTGGCATGTGAGGGGATGTCCGAAGGGGGAAGGGTTGGCAGGAAGTCAGCCTGTCGGCTAGTCAGCTGGACAGCGAGACAGCTGGCTCGCTGGCAAGCCTTTTTTTAAATTATGAAAATTGCGCTCATACGAAAAGAATACACGCTCAAGTGGGGAGGGGCGGAAAGCTACGTGGTGAATCTGGCCCGGCGGCTGGCTGCCCGGAACCATGAGGTGCATGTCTTTGCCAACTCCTGGGACCTGCCCGCCGATCCGGACATTACCTTCCATAAGGTACCCATGCTTTCCTGGTACTCGCCCTTGAAAAATCTCACCTTCGCCCGCAACACCAGGCGCCTGCTTGCGCGTGAGCAGTTTGACATCGTCAACGGCTTTTCCCAGGTGTTCCCCCAGGATGTGTATCGCGCGGGGGACGGCGTGCACCGCTTCAACCTTGGGGCACAGTCATCACATCTCTTCTCAAGAATCCTGACCCGGCTGAATCCGCGTCATCGAATCATCCTCTCCATCGAGCAGCAAATATTCAAGCCCGACCATTTTACCCGCATCATCGCCAACTCGAAGCTGTGCAAACAGCAGATGCTTGATTACTACGGTGTTCCCGATGACCGGATAAAAGTCATTTACAACGGGGTGGATCTGAACCGGTTTAATCCGGGGGTGAGGAACACGCATCGCACGGCGATGCGCACAAAGCTCGCCGCCGATGATGCCACTCGGGTCATGCTGTTTGTGAGCAGGAACTTCAAGAGAAAGGGACTGCGGCAGCTCATCGAAAGCCTTTCTCTTCTTACAGCGCACAAGGAGCGCCTCCTGCTGGTGGTACTGGGAAGAGGCAATCCCCTTCCCTACCAGCGCCTGGCCTCACGGCTCGGCGGCGCCGACCATATCCGCTTTGCCGGTGAACATCCCGCGGTGGAGGAATATTACGCGGCCAGCGATTTCCTGATACTCCCCACCCTGTACGATCCCTTCTCCAACGTATGTCTGGAGGCCCTTGCCTGCGGGCTTCCGGTGATCACCACCAGGAGCAACGGGGCATCGGAACTGATCCGGGACGGGGTGAACGGCTTTGTGCTCGAAGACGCGAACCGTCCGAACGAGATGGCGGAAAAAATTTCCCGCATGATGCGGGAGGGCATCTGCGAAACCATGGGGGAGCAGGCCGCCGCAACCGCGCGTCGCTACACCCTGGAGGAAAACCTGCAGCAGACCCTCGCACTCTATAATACCGTCATTGCCATAAAGAAGCGCTTCTCCTTTTCGAGTGAGAACGGTATAATGGTGAATCGCGAGGGGGCGGACCTGCTGGCGGACAACCGGCTGCTTGAGTTCGACGCGGTCATGAGCTGCAGCCGCGGCACCGCCGTAAAGCAGGTGGCGGGCTTGCGATCAACCGTCAGGATTGCGCTCAATGACCGGAACGGTGAAACCGGGGTGTATCTCAAGCGCTATCACAACCGCGGCATCCGGTGCCTGGTCGCCTCCCTGGCCGGCATTTCGCCGCGCGGGACAGCCATGGATGAGTGGAACAGCATCCTCGCCTTTCACCGCTGCGGCATCCCGACCATGATTCCCCTTGCCGCCGGCATGCGCAGAACCGGACCGGCGACATGCGAATCATTTCTCATCACCAGGGAGCTTGAGGGCGCCGAGCGTCTGGATCACTATCTGGCCCGGGAGATGGCCCCTCCCCTCTCCCGCCATCAGGTAACCGGCAAGCGGCAGTTGCTCAAGCAACTCGCCCTGCTGATCAGGCGGATGCACCGGTCCGGGTTCAATCACCGGGATCTGTATCTCTGTCACCTGCTGGTTAAAAAAACCGCAGAGTCAGACTTCACCCTCTCTATCGCCGATCTGCACCGCGTTGACCGGCGGCAGCGGGTGGGCGCCCGGTGGCTGATAAAGGATCTCGCCGCCCTCAATTACTCGGCCGACCCTCAGTTCATTACCAGAACCGATCGGCTGAGGTTTGTGCACCACTACCGGGACGGGGAAGCGCCGGACATTCCCCTCCGGCTGCTGGTCCACAAGGTCCTGCGCAAAACGGAGAGGATCCGCCGGCATGACCGCCGGTCACAGGAAAAATTATCAAACCACCAGCAGACAGGGAACGCTCTATGCGAAAAGACTTTTTAGTGTTTGGCAGCCCCCGGATCGAGGAGGATGAAATCAACGAGGTGGTGGATTCTCTTCGCTCCGGGTGGATCTCCACCGGCCCCAAGGTCGGACGATTTGAAGCGCTCTTCCGGGAGTATACCGGGGCCCGGCACGCCCTGGCGCTCAACTCCTGCACCGCGGGACTTCACCTCTCCATGATCGTTGCCGGATTAAAGGCGGGTGACGAAATCATCACCACGCCGATGACCTTCGGGGCAACCGCCAATGCCATCATCCACAGCGGCGCAACACCGGTGTTCGCCGATATCAGCCTTCCCGGCATGAACATCGATCCGGAAAAAATTGAGGAAAAAATCAGCCCGCGGACCCGGGCCATCGTTCCGGTTCACTTCGCCGGCAGGCCCTGCCCCATGGACGACATACTCGACATCGCGCGCCGCCACAACCTCCTGGTTATCGAGGACGCGGCCCACGCCCTGGAAGCGGTGTATCGGGGCCGGAAGATCGGCACCATCGGCGACCTGACCGTGTTCAGCTTTTATGTCACCAAAAACCTGGTGACCGGCGAGGGGGGGATGATCACCACCGCCGATGACCGCTACGCGGAGATGATCCAGACCTACGGGCTGCACGGCATGAGCAAGGGCGCCTGGAAGCGCTATTCCGACGAGGGGTTCAAGCACTACCAGATCATTTTTCCCGGGTTCAAATACAACATGATGGACGTGCAGGCGGCCCTGGGCATACACCAGATGCGGAAAATCGGCGACTACCTCAAGCGGCGTGAAGCAATCTGGCGGCGGTATGATGAAGCCTTCAAATCATTGCCTCTCGATACCCCCACGCCGGCGGAGGCAAACACCGTCCATGCCCGCCACCTTTACACCATTCTGCTGCGGCTGGACGATCTCAGCGTTGGGCGCGACACCATCCAGCAGGCGCTCCACGAAGAAAACATCGGCACCGGGATTCACTTCATCTCGCTGCATCTTCAGCCGTATTACGCGGATCGCTTCGGGTTCTCACCCGGCGATTATCCCAATGCCGCGCATGTTTCTGAACGGACCATCTCCCTGCCGCTTTCCGCCAAGCTCACCGACCAGGATGTCAGTGATGTCATCGATGCCGTCAGCAGAGTACTGACCACGCATAAAAAGTGACCTCCCTTGAAAACCATGCCCCGGAACCAGCCGGCCTGGCTCGTCACAGCAGAATATCGTGACACCCTTTCACCCGCGGCGCTTAACCGCCTGATCAAGCGGGAAGGCGTCAGGCATGCCCTTCCGCGGCGGGAGCTTTCTTCCCGAACGGTGACCCGCCTGGAACCGGCATCCCCGGAACTGCCCGCCCTGTATTTCAAGGAATACCGCTTCCCGACGTTCGGGGAACGGCTCAAGCACCTGTTCGGCTCGCCTGCTCACCGGGAATGGCGCACCGCCCTGCGCATCAGCGAGCGCGGCATATCCACCTTTACACCGCTCGCGGTTGGGACCCTGCGTCGATTCGGCCTGCCGGCGGCAAGCTGGCTCGTGTCGCGGGAAGTTGACCATGCCCGGCCCCTCAAGGACTATCTGCTTGATCGGGAACGCCGCGATGACCGGTCGGGATGGGAGGCCGGGAAAGCCGTCACCTGCAGCCTGGCCCGCTTTGTGCGGGAGCTGCACCATAGCGGCGTACTGCACAAAGACTTCCACTGGGGGAACATCCTCATTGACGCGCGGGACCTTTCGGACATCAGGTGGTACCTCATGGACCTGCACCGGATACAACTCAAGCGGCGGCTGAGCGACCGCGACCGGATTACAAACCTTGCCTCGCTGGACACCGCCTTCCGCGACAACTTCCGTAAAACTGAACGCCTGCGCTTTCTCATGGAGTATGCACAGGGCGATGAGCGGTGGGAAAAACAGCTTGGGCATTATTCCCGGCGCATTGAGAACTGCTCGGAAAGGATGCTGCACCACATCTGGGATCGGAAGGCGCTCCGCTGCACGAAGGTGAACAGGTACTTCGCATCCGTCAGTTCCCCCGCCTGCCGGGGATTGCTGAGCAGGGCATTCTCCTCGCCAAAGATCATCACGCTGCTGCAGGACCCGGGGCAGGCATTCTCGGCGCCCGGCCGGCGCATGATAAAAAATTCCAACACCACCTCCTCCTGCATTCTGCCGGCCATGATTGCCGGTGACGCCGCCGGCATTTTTTTCAAGCGCTACAACTATCAGAGCGCCCTGTACGCCCTCAAATATCTGGTCCGCGCTTCACGCGGGAAAAGAACCTGGAAGGCCGCGCACGCCCTGCTGGCGCGTGGCGTGCCCACCCCGGAGCCGGTTGCCTATGGGGAAAAGCGAAGGGGGCGGATGTTGCGGGAGAGTTTTTTTGTCACCCGCGCTATCGCGCACGCCATTCCGTTGAGCGCGCTTCTCGCGGAAGCAGGGCCGGGAGCACGCGAGGGATACACTTTTGACAGAGCGGCTTTTATCCGCCGGGCGGCGCTGCTGGTGCGGATGATGCATGAGCGCGGCATATGGCACCGCGATCTGAAAGCGGGCAACATCCTGGTCGAACCGATACCGGGCGGCGGCATGCAGCTCTATCTGACCGATTTGGACGGCATCCGCGTGAAGGACACGGTTCGGCGCGCGGAGCGGATCAGGGATCTGGCCCGGCTTAACCGCTCCCTCATCGCGTCCCCTGCCCTTTCGGTGCGGGACCGGCATCGCTTCCTGCAGTGCTATCTCGGCGCAGGCAGACGGGGAGATGCAACCCTCAGGGCTTACTGGGAAGAAATCAGAAGGGAAACCTCTAAAAAGCTTGCCAAAGTTGTGAAGAACCTATAAAGAAATGCCGGTAGGAGCGCATTCCTGCGCGATTACTTCGCGGCGTAAAGCCGCTCCTACCGTCTACAGCACGCCAGCCCTTGATGTCACCCTGAACGGAGTGAAGGGTCTTGTTTTTGTAACCGTACCCGAGGAGAAACCATGAACGTACCCATGCTCAATCTAAAACTTCAGTATGCCCGGATCAGGGACGAGTTGCGCCGCGCGGTTGACGATGTCTTTGAAAGCCAGCAGTTCATCCTGGGACCAACCGTCGAGTCGTTCGAAAAGGACATTGCCCGCTACACCGACACGGCATGCGCGGTCGGCGTATCGTCGGGCACGGACGCCCTGCTGCTCTCCCTGATGGCGCTCGGCATCGGCAGGGATGACCTGGTGATCACCACACCCTTCACCTTTTTCTCCACCGCCTCATCCATATCCCGGGTGGGGGCTATCCCCCTCTTTGCCGACATTGATCCGGTCACCTACATCATGGACCCCGCACGGCTCGAGGAAACCATCGCATCGCTTCCGGCGGAAAAGCGTCGAAGGCTTAAGGCAATTATGCCGGTGCATCTCTACGGGCAGTGCGCGGACATGGAGTCGCTGGCTGCGATAGCCGGCCGCCATGGGCTGCGCATCATCGAGGATGCCGCCCAGGCGCTCGGCACATACTATACCAGGGATGGCGCAGCGCTGAAGCAGCATGCGGGGAGCAGGGGTGATTGCGGCTGCTTCTCCTTTTTCCCGACAAAAAATCTCGGCGCCTGCGGCGAGGCGGGCACGGTGATTACCAGGGATGAGGCCCTGGCGGCAAAATTGCGGAGCCTGCGGCACCACGGCTGCAGGTCGCAGCGCGAGCAGTACTACTACGATGCCATCGGCATCAACGGCCGGCTGGATGCGCTGCAGGCGGCGGTGCTCAAGGTGAAGCTTGTCTATCTTGATGAATGGAATACCAGACGGCGATCAAACGCTGATACCTATAACCGGCTCTTCCGGGAACGGAAGCTCGCCGCGGTGCAGGACGATCCGGGAGGAGCGGAAAGGCCGCTTCGTCTCCCGGTGGAAAGCAAAGGGAATTACCACATCTATCATCAGTATGTCATCCGCGCCCGCAATCGCGACGGCCTGAAGGCATTCCTAGATAAGCGGGGTATCGGGTGCGGCATTTACTACCCGGTTCCCGTCCATCTGCAGCCCTGCTATGCCGGCCTGGGGTTAAAGGAGGGAAGCCTTCCCGAAGCCGAGAAGGCGTCGCGCGAAGTGCTGGCGCTGCCCATCTTCCCTGAGCTGACCGGTGAGCAGCAGGAGGCGGTGGTAGAGGCCGTGGCGGATTTTTATACTGGTAAAAGCTGATGATGGGAGCTGTCCCGGAGATCCATACCGCAGATGAATAGAGGGGCGACCGGCCGGTCGCCCCTACGCGTCAGACATTATTTTCGCAGTAACCCCCCATGTCTTTGGGGGCGCCACGAAGCTTGAAAATGCAGTTTATATATGTGTCATTCTGCGGCTTGACCGCAGAATCCAGTTACTTATTGTATGGATCCTGCGATCAAGTCGCAGGATGACGTCTCCAGCATAGCAGACCTTATGCTTGAGATGGTCAATCTCGTTTTAAAAAAAGAAAAAGGCAAGT
>JAEAMF010000396.1_pt1 | contig 57553 bp, 51 predicted proteins | sample 8958721 | NCBI WGS metagenome assembly JAEAMF01 (sample SAMN16933255, study PRJNA681124) | bioreactor sludge metagenome | isolation source: anaerobic bioreactor treating anionic surfactant - SDBS | place: India: Bengaluru | collected 2019-02-28
GCAGGAACTGGTCGAGCAGGTAGCCGTTGGCGCCGTGGATCTCCACGCCGTCGAAACCGGCCTTCCTGGCATTCTCCGCGCCCTTGCGGTAGGCGGCGACGATGGCTGGGATCTCCGCGGTCTCGAGGGCGCGCGGGGTGACGTGGTCGCGTTTCGGGCGCAGCAGGCTGACGTGGCCGTTCGCGGCGATGGCGGACGGCGCGACTGGCAGCTGGCCGTCGAGGAAGTGCGGGTCCGAGATGCGGCCCACGTGCCACAGCTGCAGGACGATGCGTCCGCCGGCCTTGTGCACGGCGTCAGTGACGATCTTCCAGCCTTCCACCTGTTCGTCCGACCAGATGCCCGGGGTGTCGGCATAGCCCACGCCCATCGGGGTCACGGCGGTGGCTTCCGACAGGATCAGGCCGCTTGATGCGCGCTGCACGTAGTATTCGGCCATCATCGCGTTCGGCACGCGACCGCCGCCGACGGCGCGCGAGCGGGTCAGCGGCGCCATGATGATGCGGTTCGGCAGTTCGAGTGCGCCTACCTTGATCGGGTCAAACATTGTTGCCATCGTTGGAGTACTCCTAAAGTCCGTCGTTCAGTTGATCGAGGAAGGCCTGGATGACCTCCTCGTTTCGCTGGAAGAAGATGAACTGTCCGACGCGCCGCGTGCTCACCAGCCCTGCCTTGTGCAGGGTCGCCAGGTGCGCCGAAACCGTCGATTGCGACAGCTTGGCGCGCTGGTCGATCAGCTTGCAGCACACGCCCATGTCGAGCGGGTGCTCCTGCTCGGCGAAATGCTGCTGCGGATCCTTCAGCCAATGCAGGATCTGGCGCCGCACAGGGTTGGCCAGGGCCTTGTGGATCGCGTCGATGTCCATGAGTTCTTCTCTTATTTGCAACATCTATCGGGTTCTTTCGATCCGAATATCGTCATCTTCCGATATATCGGAAAACCCTGCTGGCGACGGCTTCAGCAGGGTCTTGCTTACTCCCGGCCGAAGCGCGGGTTCGGGCGGGTCAGGTAGTACCACTCCGAGTTGGCATTGGCCTTGGCATCCGGGAACAGGATGCGGCCGCTGAACTCGGCCACCACCTTGCTGCCGTCGGCGCGCACGCCGATCTCGTCGCCCTCGTTCACGGGATCGAAACTGGCCCAGGCGCGGCTGAACGCGTCGTCGGCGTGCAGCTTGTCGTGCACCACGACCATCGACAGGGCTTCCATCTCGTCGAAGGGCACCGGCTCCGGATCGGGCGCCGCGATCAGCTTCAGGTGCGCCAGCGTGTTCATGATGGCGCGGTAGGCCACTTCCGGCGCGGTCGGATCGACGTGCTGGCCGCATTCGAGCGTGAGCGCGTAGCCGCCCGTGGTGCGCATGTATTCGGTGGTGCCGACGCCGTAGCGCAGCACGGTTTCCAGTTCGTCGGCATTACGGCTGCGGCGCTTGACGCCGTCGCCGTAGGCGGCCAGCCAGCCGTCCACGAAGCGCTTCACGCCCAGGCGGCGCGCCCATGCGCGTTCCTTCTCGGCGTGCTGGAAGGGCTGCAGCGTGCCGTCGTTGTCGAGCGGGCCGACCATCACGAAAGGCTGGCCGCCGGTCGCGTTGAAGGAGTGCAGATCGAGCAGCACGTCGTGCTGGGCGAGCAGGGGGCACAGCCAGTTGGCGATCTGGTCCTCGAAATCCTGCGGGTCTTCCTTGGGGAACAGGTTGCGGTTCAGGTTGCGGTCGCCATTGCGGGTGTTCTGCTCGTAGGCCTTCGGGTTCACGATCGGCACGAAGGTCACGCTGCCGGCCGCGATGTGCAGTTTGCCGGAGTCGATTTCTTCCATCACGCGGCGGATGGCGATGGTGCCGCAGACCTCGTTGCCATGGGTGGCGCCCATGATGATGACGCGCGGGCCCGGCTGGAGGCCGGTGTAGTTGACGGACTTGAATTGATACTGGCTCTGGGGATTCATGCGGTGCTGATCCAGGGGAATAAATGGGAGCCGACATTTTATCGGCAAACAGTGGCGGATGCCGAAGGGCCGTGGCATGATCCGCCACTTCCCAACCAGAACGGCCAGCATGTCCACCATCTCCACCCGCATCCACGGCCTCGACACGCTGCGCGCGCTTGCCGTGACGCTGGTCGTCCTGCACCATTACGTGCTGTTCGTCAGCGATGCGCCAACCTTCGGCTGGGTGGGCGAGGTCGGCTGGGTCGGGGTCGACCTGTTCTTCGCGCTGTCCGGCTACCTGATCGGCAACCAGATCTTTGCAAGCTTGAAAAGCCCGGGCCGCTTCTCGCTGAAGCATTTCTATGCGCGCCGCCTGCTGCGCACCTTGCCGAACTACTGGGTGGTGCTGGCCCTGTACTTCCTGTGGCCGGCCTTCTGCGGCGAGGCGCCGCTGCTGCCGCTGTGGGAGTATGCCACCTTCATCCAGAACTTCGCACTGGAGCCGGGCAGCGCCTTTTCGCACTCCTGGTCGCTGGCGATCGAGGAACAGTTTTATATGCTGCTGCCGGCCGTGGCCTTGCTGGGCATCCTGTTCGGCGGCTCGCTGCGCCTGGCCTGGACCGGGATCGCGCTCGCTTTCATTGCCGGCATGCTGATCCGCGCCGAGCTATGGCAGGAGATGGCGGGCGCGAACTATAAGCTTTACTTCTATTTCAAGTACATTTATTACTCAAGCTTATGCAGGTATGACGAGCTGCTGGCCGGCGTGGCGCTGGCGCTACTGCGCAACCACCACGCCGGGCTCTGGGCGCGTCTGACCCGGCATGGCAACCTGATGGGTGTGCTGGGTCTGCTTTCATGTGGGGTGGCGTTCTGGTTCTTCCTCGACGACCGCTACGGCTTCGGCATCACCGTGTTCGGTTTTCCATTGATGGCGCTGGGTTTTTCCTTGCTGATCGTAGCAAGCGTGTCGGAGCATTCGCTGCTGCGCGGCCTGCGGGTGCCCGGCGCCGGCGCGCTGGCGCTGTGGTCCTACGCGATCTACCTGCTGCATAAACCGGTGTGCGTGATGGCGGCGAAGTGGATGAAGGGGCAGGGCTACGGCGCCGAGCATCCGCTGACGATCACGGCGCTGCTGATCCTGTCGGTCCTGAGCGGCTGGCTGCTGTACAAGCTGGTGGAGACGCCCTTCATGCTGCTGCGCGAGCGCTACGTGCCGAGCAATGCGGCGCGGCCGGGCATGCTCAGCCCCGCGCCTCGATGACGCCAAACGCCGCCGGCGCATCCGCCAGCCAGGCCAGGATGGCATTGGCCTGCACGTGCGGCTCGTAGCCCGAGGTGTCGCGAATCGCCTGGCGCAGACCCGGCACGGTCTCCACCGTATGCGGGCTGCGGTAGGCCGCCACCAGGAGCGCCGCCAGGTCGACGGGGGCCCCCTGGCCGCGCCGCAGGCGCCGCTCGATCATGCCCAGCAGGGTGCGCTGCATGCGCGGCGTCGGGTTGAGGATCTCGCCGAACAGGGAAGGGGTGTTGGCAATGGCTTCGCACATGCGCTGTTCGATCGCGTCGGGTTTCAGGTCCGAGGGGATGTCGAAATAGGCCTTGTTCCAGCGCGTGCGCGCATAGGCGTGGCCGGGCGGGAAGGAGTCGGCCGTTTCGAAGCCGAGCGCGCGGCTGGCGCGGCCCAGCAGGTCGGCCAGGGTGTCGATCAGGGGCATAAAAAAACGGGATGAACTAGCGTCATCCCGTCAGTGTATCAGGCGGCAATGGCGGGCTGCAAAGCCTCAGGCTGCAAACCGCCCCGCCCGGAAATCGTCGAAGGCCTGGTACAGCTCTTCGGTGGTGTTCATCACGAACGGGCCGTGCTGCGCGATCGGCTCGTTCAGCGGACGCCCCGCCAGCAGGATCAGCCGGGTCGGCTCGAGCGCCTTGATGCGCACCCCGTCGGCGCCCGCGGCATTGTCCAGCACCGCCATGCGCGTCCTGGCCACGCCCTTGCCCTCGACCACCGCTTCGCCCCGGTAGACGTACAGGAAGGCGTTATGCCCCTGCGGGATCGGCTGCTCGAAGCTGACGCCGGCCGGGATCTCGATGTCGAGGTAGAGCGGCAAGGTGTGCTCGCGCTGCACCGCGCCCGTCACGCCGTGGGTCTCGCCCGCGATCACCTGCACGGTCACGCCGTCGCCGCTGGTAAAGCGCGGCACTTCCTCGGTCGGGATGTCGCGGTACCACGGCTCCATCATCTTGTCCTTGGCCGGCAGGTTGAGCCACAGCTGGAAGCCTTCCATCAGGCCCTCGTCCTGCTCCGGCATCTCGGAGTGGATCACGCCGCGGCCCGCCGTCATCCACTGCACGCCGCCATTGGTCACCAGGCCCTCGTTGCCGGCGCTGTCGCGGTGGCGCATGCGGCCATTCAGCATGTAGGTGACGGTTTCGAAGCCGCGGTGCGGGTGCTCCGGGAAGCCGGCGATGTAGTCGCCCGCCTTGTCGCTGCCGAAGGCGTCCAGCATCAGGAAGGGGTCGAGGCGGCGCTGCAGGGAACCGGTCAGCACGCGGTTGATCTTCACGCCCGCGCCGTCCATCACGAACTGGCCCTGGATCAGGCGTTCGACGCCGCGCGACTTTGCGATCGATGCGGTATTGGTTTGCTGGGTCATGCTGTTCTCCTCGTGTGTTGATCGGTAATGCGCCGCCATGGGGCGGCAGATGTTACGCCAGCGCCGCTTCCACGGCCTCGTTGGCAGCCTGCTGGCCCTTGGCTGCGGCCTCCGGACCCATGTTCAGGCCCGACGAGTAGATGAAGGTGTGGTCGGTCAGGCCCAGGAAGTTCAGCAGCATGCGGATGTGCGGCACCTGCGGGTCGGCTTCCACCGGATACACGCCGCCACGGGCGGTGGCCACGTACACCTTCTTGTTCTTCAGCAGGCCTTCCGGACCGGTCTCGGTATAGCGGAAGGTCACGCCGGAGCGGGCGATCGCGTCGAACCAGTTCTTCAACTGCACCGGCATGCCGAAGTTGTACATCGGGGCGCCGATCACGATCACGTCGGCGGCTTGCGCCTCGGCGATCAGCGCGTCGTCCAGGGCCACGCGGGCGGCCTGCTCGGGGCTGCGCTTGTCCGCCGGGGTGAACAGGGCGCCGACGGCGGCGCCGTCCAGCAGCGGATGGGGCTGGGCGCCGAAGTCGCGGCGCACCACCTTGGCGTCCGGATTGCTGGAGATCAGCTTGTCGACGACGAGGTTGGTGACACGGGTCGATTCCGAATCGTTGCCGCGGACGCTGGAGGTGATGTGCAGGATATTCATGTTCTGTGTCCCTTCATTCCAAGAATGTTTGTCGATGGAGACACTTTAGCGGTTCCAAAATCGTTGCGGAAGACAGTAGAATGGATAACATTATCCTACTGGTGGAACAATCATGGAAGTCGAACCGAATGACCTGCTGCTGTTCGCCCGGATCGTCGAGGCCGGCAGCTTCAGCCGCGCCGCCGAGCGCGTGCAGCAGCCCAAATCGACCGTCTCGCGCCGCATCGCGCTGCTCGAGCAGAAGCTGGGCGAGCGCCTCCTGCAGCGCACCACGCGCAAGCTGGTGGTGACGGAATTCGGCGCCAGCCTGCTCGAGCACGCGCGCAAGGTGGCGGAAGAGGTGGAGGCAGCCGGCGCGCTGGCCCAGCACCGCCAGCAGGAACCGAGCGGCAAGCTGCGCATGTCCCTGCCGGGCGACTTCGCCAATATCGGCCTGCAAGAGGTGATCGCGCGCTTCATCGCGCGCTATCCCGAGGTGTCGCTGGAGATGGACCTGTCGCCGCGCCGGGTCGACCTGATCGCCGAGGGTTACGACATCGCGATCCGCATGGGCGAGCTGCCGGACGACGCTTCGCTGAACGCGCGCCCGATCAACCTCGAACACTGGGGACTATATGCCTCGCCCGCGTACGTGGCCCGGCACGGCTTGCCCGAGCATCCCGACGATCTGCTGCAGCACGACCTGCTGTGCATGCTGAGCCGCTACGGCGGCGCGACGCCCTGGGTGCTCACCCGCGGCAAGCTGCGCTGGGAACGGCAAGTGCCGGCGCGCCTCACCGCCAATTCGCCCGAGCTGCTGGCGCGGCTGGCGTCGCGCGGCGCCGGCATCGCGGCCAGCTCGCTGACCTTCGCCGGACCTTACCTGCAGACGGGGGAGCTGGTGCGGGTGCTGCCGGAATGGGAACCGCCGACCACCCAGGGCTGGGCGGTCTTTCCGGGCCGCCGCCTGATGCCGGCCAAGACCCGGGCCTTCCTCGACCTGATGGAAGAGAAATGTACGGAAGTCGGCGACCGAACGCCAAGCGCGATCAGCGAGGATGGTTTCCCATCACCTCGCCCAGGCGCACCGGACGCTCCGGCGCCCACTCGCCGTTGAAGGAGATCGTCCCCTTCTTGAAGAGCATCACGACGGTGGAGCCGAGCAGGAAGCGGCCCATCTCTTCGCCCTTCTTCAGCACGACAGGGTGCGCATCGTAATTCCATTCGCAGATGCGCGGCATGCGCGGCGGATTGACCACGCCGTGCCAGCTGGTGGCCATGCTGCCGACGATGGTGGCGCCCACCAGGGTCATCACGAAGGGGCCGTGTTCTTCCGACTCGAAGACGCACACCACGCGCTCGTTGCGCGCGAACAGGCCCGGCACCCCGCGCGCCGTGGTCGGGTTCACCGAGAACAGCTTGCCCGGCACGTAGATCATGCGCGTCAGGCGGCCGTCGCAGGGCATGTGGATGCGGTGGTAGTCCTTCGGGCTCAGGTAGAGGTTGGCGAAGTGGCCGTGCTGGAAATGGGCTGCCAGCGTCTCGTCGCCGCCCACCAGCTCCGCGCTGGTGAATTTATGTCCCTTGGCCTGGAAGATGTGGTGGTCGTCGATGTCGCCGAACTGGCTGATCGCGCCGTCCACCGGGCACACGAAATCGGCATTCGCCAGCGGCCGCGCGTCGCTACGCAGCGGGCGGGTGAAGAACTCGTTGAAGCTGCTGTAGCTCGCGATGTCCGGGTTCGCCGCCTCGTCCATGTTGACGCCGTACTTGCCGACGAACCAGCGGATCAGGCGCGTGGTCATCGCGCCGCCCTTGGCGCCGGCGACGCGGCCGGCGAAGTTGGTCAGCGCCGTCTTCGGCATCACATATTGGGGCAGGACTTTTAGACGGGACACTTGGATGGGCCTCTCGGTTTGAAAACGATCGCGCATTATACGGGCTTCACATACGGGAATGCATGTTTATCGCCTGCCAACAGTGTACTCCAGTGCTCGTATGGACGGCGTATGCGAGAAAAATAGTTGCAGCATACATATTCGATTCTTGGAGACAGGGTGAATTGCTTCTGGGACAATTGCGATTCCTATCACTTTCGATGTATCCAATGTCCCCCGTATCCCGTCCCTTCCGTTTGACCGTGCTCGCCGCCGCGATCAGCCTGTGCCTCCCGGCCCTCAGCGCCTCCGCGCAAGATGCCAAGTCCCCGGCGCCAGCCGCTGCGACCAAGGCGGAGCCGACCAGGAAGATCACCCAGGTCGAGGTGAAGGGCACGGCCGACAGCTACGACCCGCGCCGCGACGACACCGCTACCAAGGTCGTGGTCAGCAGCGAAGAGATCACCAAGTACGGCGACACCAATGTGCTGGACGTGCTCAAGCGCGTGCCCGGCATCACCGTCAATTCTTCCAACGGCCGCGGCGGCGAGATCCGCATGCGCGGCCTGGGCGCGGGCTATACCCAGATCCTGGTCAACGGCGAACGCGCGCCGGCCGGCTTCTCGATGGACTCGCTGGCGCCGGACTCGATCGAGCGCATCGAGGTGTTGCGTGCCGCCAGCGCCGAGTTCTCGACCCAGTCGGTGGCCGGCACCATCAACATCATCCTGAAGCGCTCGGTGAAGAACCGCCTGCGCGAACTGAAGCTGGCGGCACAGGGATCGAGCAACGGCTACGGTCCGAACGCCAACCTGCAGATGTCGGACCGCATTGGTGGCTTCTCGTACTCGATCTCGGCCAACGCGATGAAGGACCGCTTCGAGTTCGAGTCCACCGGCGAGGAACGCGGCGTGGCGCCGAATGGCGAAGTCACCATGCTGCGCACCATGGTGCTGCCGCAGAAGGGCGAGATGAGCGTCATTAACCTGAGCCCGCGCCTGAACTGGACGCTCGGCCAGGACAATACCCTGACCTCGCAGACCTTCATCAACCAGCACCGCTTCCAGAACCGCTTCAGCCAGCCGACCACGACCCTCATCGGCCCGCCGCCACCGTTCTCGACCCTGGCCAACGCCTTCGAGGCGAAGAACGGGTTCCTGCGCTCGGACCTCTCCTGGGCGCGCAAGTTCGAGTCCGGCGCCAAGCTCGACCTGAAGGTGGGGGCGCAGGCGATGGAGAACGACAGCATCTCGCACCGCACGGCCGCAACCGGCGCCGGCGTGCCGCTGCTGGACACCACCAGCCTGCTCGAGGGCCGCGACCGCGGCTTCAACTCCACCGGCAAGTACAGCCGCAGCATCGAGAAGGGCCACACCTTCGCCTTCGGCTGGGACGGCGGCGTCGACACCCGCGACGACGAGCGCAAGGACATCAACCGCGTGCGAGTGAGCGGCAACGTCCCGGCCTACGAAGTCTCGGAAGCGCGCGTCAAGCGCCTGGCCATGTTCGCGCAGGACGAATGGAACATCACCCCGACCTGGTCGATGTACCTGGGGGCGCGCTGGGAAGGCATCCGCACCCGCGTCACCGGCAATACCTTCGAGCGCGGCGAATCGAGCTCGAACGTGTGGAGCCCGATCATGCAGACCCTGTACAAGATTCCGGGTAAAAAGGGCGACCAGGTGCGCCTGGCCCTGACCCGCACCTACAAGGCGCCGGGCGTGGGCAGCCTGACCCCGCGCCGCCAGGTCAGCGAGAACAACAGCTCGACCGAACCGGATTACCGCGGCAACCCGAACCTGAAGCCGGAACTGGCCTTCGGCATCGACGCCGCCTGGGAGCACTACTGGGCCGAAGGCGCGCTGCTGTCGGTGAGCGTGTCGCAGCGCCGCATCAGCGATTTCACCCGCAACCTGACCTATTTCGACGGAGAGCGCTGGATCCAGACCCCGAGCAACCAGGACAGCGCTACCACGCGCTCGCTGGAAATCGAGACCAAGTTCCCGCTCAAGGCGGTCATGAAGGACGCGCCGGCGGTCGACCTGCGCGCCAGCGTCAACCGCAACTGGTCGCGCGTGGAATCGGTGCCGGGCCCGAACAACCGCCTCGACCAGCAGACCCCGCTGACGGTCAACCTGGGCGCCGACTACAAGCTGGGCGCGCTGACCACCGGCGGCAGCTTCGCTTACCGCCGCGGCGGTCCGGTGCGGGTGTCGACCAACCAGCGCGCCTACGTGATCCCGCGCCGCGAGCTGGACATGTACGCGCTGTGGAAGTTCGACGCCCAGCGCCAGCTGCGTTTCGCGGTCAGCAACATGACGGGCCAGGACTTCATCAACGAAAACACCTACGAGGACGCACGCTTCGGTGCGCAGACCCGCCGCTTCGTGTTCCCACAGGGGGTGCGCTACCGCCTGACCTATGAACTGAAGTTCTGACAGGCGCTCGATCTGACCCGAACCCGGCCTCTGTGCCGGGTTTTTCTTTGTCATGGAAAATTAAATTGCTATGTCATAGCAATAAAATCGTCTGTGTGGCATTTACATACTGCCATTGTATGGAATATAGTTCTTCACATTAATTGAACAACTATTTCTGGAGACTGGAATGACATTGCTGCGCTCCCGCTACCTCGTAGTCCTTGTCGCCGGGCTCTGTGCCCAGGCAGCCGCCCAAGAAAACACCGCGGACGGCGCCATCCAGCAGGTCGAGGTGAAGGGGGCAGGCTACGATGCCCGCCGCGACGATACCGCCGCCCGCATCGTGATCAACCGTGATGAGGTGGTCCGCTATGGGGACAGCAATGTCGCCGACGTCCTCAAGCGCATCCCGGGCGTCACCGTGACGATGGGGGGCGGGCGCAGCACCCAGATCCGGATGCGCGGCCTGGGAGGCGGCTATACCCAGATCCTGGTGAACGGCGAGCGGACCCCGGCCGGCTTCGCCCTCGACACCCTGTCGCCCGACATGATCGAGCGCATCGAGGTGCTGCGGGTGGCGACCGCGGAGTTTTCAAGCGAGTCGGTGGCCGGCACCATCAACATCGTGCTGCGCAAGAAAACCAAGCAGCGCCAGCGCGAGGCCAAGCTGGGCTACCTGCTGTCGGACGACTTCCGCGGCCCGACCTTCAGCACCCAGTTGGCCGACCGCGGCGAGAAATCGTCCTGGTCGTTCTCGGCCAGCGGCAACCATGACAGCCTGGGCCGCGAGTGGGGCGGCTTCGAGGAGAACACCCGGCCCGACGGCAGGGTCGACATGGTCCGCACGGTGCACGCGCCGGAGAAGGGGCACATGAACCGCCTGAACCTGAGCCCGCGCCTGAACTGGACCCTCGACAACGGCGACACCCTGGCGTGGGAAACCATCGCCAACAGCTCGAGCTTTCGCAATGGGGCCCATCCGATCGTCACCACACTGATCGGACGGCCGCCGCAGACGCCGGACCTGCAGACCTTCGGCGAAATGGACGACCGCATGCTGAAGTCGGACCTGAGCTGGACCCGCACCACGGAGACGGGCCTGAAACTCGACGCCAAGCTGGGCGCCGAATGGTCGTCGCGCAAGATGTTCGTCCGCCGCAGCGGCCTTGACGCCAGGGGCCTGCCGGAAACCGAGGGGAGCACCTTGTCCGACACCCACGCCCGGGGCCTGAACACCACCGGCAAGGCCAGCCGCACGATGGATGGCGGGCATCTGCTGGCGCTGGGCTGGGACCTGCGCGTCAACGAGAGCACCGATATCCGCGCCGAGCGCGACACGGTCCGGGTATTCGCACCAGGCCAGCTGCTGGACGAGGACTTCCGCGCCCAGGTCAGCCGCGCCGCCTTCTACGTGCAGGACGAATGGACCATCGATCCGCGCTGGTCGGTCTACCTGGGCGCCCGCTGGGAAGGCGTGCGCACGCGCGTGTCGGGCAATGCCGTGGAATCGACGCGTGTGCGTTCGAGCGTGCTGAGCCCGATCCTGCAAACCCTGTACAAGTTCCCGGCCAAGGAGGGCAAGGAGGCGGACCAGCTCCGCTTTGCCCTCAGCCGCACCTACAGGGCGCCCGACCTCGACAGCATCGTGCCGCGCCGTTCGGAATGGGAAAACAACAGCGCCACCGAAGCCGATTTCCAGGGCAACCCGAACCTGAAGCCGGAACTGGCCTGGGGCCTGGATGCCGCCTGGGAGCACTACTGGGCCGAGGGCGCGATGCTGTCGGTGAGCGGCGCGCTGCGCCGCATCGACGACTACACCAGCAACCATATCTACTTCGACGGCCGGCGCTGGATCTTCACGCCGGTGAACGACGACCGCGCCGTCATGCGCAGCCTCGAGATCGAGACCAAGTTCCCGCTCAAGGCGCTGTACGCCGGCGCGCCTGCGATCGACCTGCGCGCCAGCGTCAGCCGCTACTGGTCACAGGTCGACTCGGTGCCGGGCCCGCACAACCGGATGGAACAGCAGGTGCCGCTCACGGCCAACCTCGGCGCCGACTTCAAGTCCGGCGCGCTGGCGCTCGGGGCCAGCGTGGCCTACCGGCGCGGCGGCTACGTGCAGGTGGCGGCCAACCGCGGCTTCTACCGGATCGGCCGCACCGACCTCGACACCTATGCGGCCTGGACCTTCAACCCGAAAACCGTGCTGCGCATCGCGCTGTCGAACCTGCTGGAACAAGGCAACTCCTTCGAGCCGAGCTACTACGATCCGGTCGGCGGCCTGGAGAAGCGCCGCTGGAATTATCCGAACGGGATCAAGCTGCGCACCACGCTGGAACTGAAGTTCTGACCGGTCAGGCCCGTATCTCTTCCTTGCCCTGGCTCTCGCCATGGCTGTCGTGCACGCGGTGGGTGCGGAAGTAACGCCAGGCCACCAGGATCGCCACCGTCTGCATGCCCGCGCACAGCAGGAAGTGGCTGCCGATGCGCCAGTCGCCCGGCGGCAGGTGGCTGACGGTGGCCAGGATGGCGGTGCCGACGATCGGCGTGATGATCACCCCCAGGCTGCTGATCGACTGCAGCGAGCCCATGAGCTCACCCTGCTGGTTGGCGGGCGTGGCCTTGGAGACGATCGCCTGCAGCGCCGGCGTGGCGGCGAAGCCCAGCACGTTGCACAGGATGAGCGCGTACATCATCCAGCCCTGGGTCGCCAGGCCGTAGCCGAGCAGGGTCAGGGCGCCCGAGGTGATCCCAATCAGCGACAGGCGCACCTCGCCGAAGCGCCGGATCAGGATCGCCAGCAGCCAGGCCTGCACCACGGCCGACACCAGGCCGACGCAGAACATGGCGATGCCGTTGTCGCGCGGCGTCCAGTCGAAGCGGAAGGTGGTGTACAGCACCCAGGTCGACTGCAGCATCATCTGGCCGAAGGTGACCAGGGTGATGACGATGATCAGGCCGCAGATGTCGGTGCGCCGCCCCAGCCGCAGCAGGGCGGCCAGGGGATTCAGGCGCGCCCAGGAGAAGGGCGGGCGCTGGCCGGCGGGGAGCGACTCCGGCACCATGAAGTAGCCGTAGACGAGGTTGGCGGCCCCCAGCAGCGCCGCCACGTAGAAGGGCAGGCGCAGGTCGTTGTTGCCGAGCAGGCCGCCGAGCATGGGCCCGCAGATGAAGCCCAGGCCGAAGGCGGCGCCGATCTTGCCGAAGCTTTTCGCGCGGTTTTCCTTGGTCGAGATGTCCGAGGCGTAGGCCGCGGCCACCGACATGCTGGCCGAGGACATGCCGCCGATCATGCGCCCGACGAATAGCCAGAACAGGCTCGGCGACCAGGCCGTGACCAGGAAGTTGACGCACATGCCCGCCATCGAATACAGCAGCACCGGGCGGCGCCCGATGCGGTCGCTCAGGGCGCCCAGCGCCGGCATGAACAGGAACTGCAGCACCCCGAAGGTCGCGGCCAGCACCCCGAACCACAGGGCCTGGTCGTCGCGCGCCGGAACAAACTGCCCGACCAGCAGCGGCATCACCGGCACGATCAGCCCGATGCCGAGCATGTCGATGAAGATGCAGACCAGGACGAAGTTCAGTTTGCCGGGGCTGGCGGTCGGCAAGGCGGTGGGGCTGGTCATGGATGCCTCGAAGCGGATGACATTCGGCTATCTTAACACCGGGCAAAGTTCATTCGGACGTCCCCGCCGCCGATTTTTGCCGCGCGCCGGACGGCCTAGCCGGGCGCCATGCCGCTCTCGAGCGCGAACTCCTCGCGGAAGGCCATCAGCCGCACCAGTCGTTCCTCGGCCAGGGCGCGGCCGGCCTCGGTCTGCATCATGCCCGGCAGCTTGGCCAGCTTGACCATGATGTGGTCGAGCGCGTAATTGCGGTCGTCGAACTCGCGCGCGCTGCCGAGCGGGTCGATGGGGTGGGCCAGGCTTGTCCCCATGCGGCCGGCGATGTAGAACATGCGCGCCAGGCCGACCGCGCCGAGGCCGTCCAGGCGGTCGGCATCCTGCACGATCTTCGCCTCCAGCGACTCGGCCGCGCAGTTGCCCGCCATATTGGCCGAGAAGCTGTGCGCTTCGATGGCATGCGCCACCGCGTCGAGACGCTCGGGCGGAAAGTTCATCCACGCCAGCTGGTGGCGCGCCAGCTGGGCCGAGCGGGTCGATGCCTGGGCGCGGTCCGGGTCGTTCTTGGGCAGGTTGACCAGGTCGTGCAGGTAGCAGGCCGCCATCACCACCAGGGCGTCGGCTTGCGGGTGCCCGGCCAGCAGGGCCTGGGCATTGCGCCAGACGCGCTCGAGGTGGGCGCTGTCGTGGGCGCCGTCGCCGCCGCTGGCGCCTTCGGCCATCGCCGCCAGGCGCGGGCGCCAGGTGGCAAGGTCAGTCTTGGCTTCGTCGTTCGTCGGGCGCATGCGTTTCTTCGGTCGGGTGGGGAGGCACGGCGCGCTGCGACAGCGCGTCCGCTTGCTGGTTCTTGTGGCGCGGGATCCAGCGCAGCGAGCTGCCCGGCAGGCGGGCGAGCAGGGCGCGCACCCGCGCCCGGTAGGCGCGCAGCGCCGGGGCGCTGGCGCTGTCGGGCGCGTGGACGTCGTCGATCACGACCTGGCTGTCGCCCTCGATGGCGAGCGCCGGCACGCCGTGCTCGACGGCCGCTTCGAGGACGGCGACCAGGGCCAGGTATTCGGCTTCGCTGCTGTTGCCATGGCCGGCATCGCGCGACAGTTCGATGCGCACGCCGCCGGGCCCTTCGAGCACGGCGCCGATGCCGCAGCGTCCCGGGTTGGGCCGGGCCGAACCGTCGAACCAGGCGCGCCATGCCGGCGTGGCAGGGTTCGCCCCGCCGCGCCGGGACAGGGCCGCCGCGGCCGAGGCGCGCCGCGCTGCGGCGCCGTGCTCGCTGCGCAGGCGCTCGGCGGCGCGCGCGGCCAGCAGCTGGTCCAGCCCGGCCACGCCGGCGCGCAGGCTCAGCGTGGCGCGCAGCGCCTCGGCCTCCGGCATTCCGGTGCGGGCGGCGAGCTTGCGGCTGGTGGCGAGTTCTTCCTTGAAGGCGGCGGCGAGCAGGGCGGCGTGGTCTGGAGGCGGGTAGGACATGGCGCAAGGATAGCAAAAAGGCAGCCGAAGCTTAATGCCTGTCACTTAAAAGAGCCGGCGCTCATCCGTAGGGTGGGCGGGGGAAAACAGTCCAGTGGACTGTTTTCCCGCCCACGCGGTCAAATCACAGTACTGCAGCCCGCGCGGCTGTTCATATCGCAACTATCACCGCGTGGGCGTTTGTAATTCCGGGCATTGCCCGAAATTACCCCCCCACCCTACAATTCCGGCTAACTGACTGGCATTAAGCCGAAGCTGCCTTTATCCGTTGCTGGAGCGCGTCGATCAGCGGCGGTAGGGATTCTCCGGCCGCCCATCGTAACGATTCGGGACGCCATCGCCGTCGATGTCGCGGTCACGGCGGTTGCGGATGCCGTCGTTGTCGAGGTCGCGGTCGCGGTAGTTCGGCACCCCGTCACGGTCGGTGTCGCGGTAGCCGCGGCGCTCGTAGCGGTCGGGGATGCCGTCGCGGTCGCGGTCACGGTGGTAGCCGTCCCTGCGGCCCTCGCGGTAGTAGTAGTCGCGGCCGTCGCGGTAGCCGCCGCCGGCATACACCGGGGCATAGCTGCGGCGCTCGTAACGGTCGGGGACGCCGTTGCGGTCGCGGTCCCAGCGCGCCGGCTCCATGTACCAGCCGCCGTTGCGCTGCTGCCAGCGCGGCGCGTAGTACACGTAACCCGGGCGGGCGACGACGTAGCGGCCCGGCACCCAGGCATGGCGGTGGCCGCGCCACTCCCAGTAGCCCGGCGCCCAGACGTGGCCGTGGCGCGGGCCGGGGACGCGTTCATAGATGGGCGCGGGCGGGGCCGAGCCGATGTAAATTTGGAAATCGGTCTGCGCCATCGACGGCACCGGCGCAAAGGCGGCGCCAAGGGCGAGCAGGGCAGCAAGGGTGAGGGTGGGTTTCATGTCGGGTCTCCAGATCCAGGAACGGATGACCCACTATATCGCCGGCGGGAGGCCGAAGGGAGCGTTGAAGCAGATACTTACACTTGAAACAGATAGGGAGCCGGGCTCCGCAGTAGCGTGATACAAATCGCGCCGCACTGGGCCGCCCGCTGTCGCGCCGCGACAACAACGGGCAGGCCTGCGGCACTCATCCGCGCGCCCCTGCAGCCTGCTTTTCTTCGCTCGACAGGCGCTTGGCACTGACCGTCACGACCGCCATCTTGGCGCCGCTGGCGACCATGGCTGCGTCGGCGCTGTAGTTGCGGGCCTGGGCTTCGGGAATGGTGTCCAGCAGGTAGCTGCCCGAGACGGCGAGGCTCATCGCGACGACGAAGACGGCTTCCATATGCTTCATGATGTTCATGGTGTTTCTCCTTGCGGGTGGGTTGTCGATGTGTGCACTGTAGGCCAAGCGATTCCAGGCCGCGAGGCGCTTGCGACGGGACGCCAAAAACGAGGAACGAGCTGTCGAAAACCGCGCGCGAACGTGCGCGCCGATCCTCGCGCCGGATGGGTTTCATCCGCCCCCGGCTAGGGATTCGCGAGGCGGCCACGACCGGGCCGCGCCTATCGCGACATACCGATGCCAGCCACGTTCAGCTCACTGATGGATTCCTTCGCCGCCGGCCGCACGGCCCGGCGGCGCGCGCGCAACCTGCGCTTAGGCGCCAGGCCGGCGGCCCGGGCCCGGCTGCCGGTCACGCTGTGGCTGCTGCTGGCCTGCGGCGCGGCGCTGCTCGGCGCCATGGTGCTGGCGCAGGCGGCGCGTTCGCTGGCCGCCTCCGGCGCGCACGCGGCGGCAGGCGAGTCGGCGGCGCTGTCCGCGTTCCAGCCGCTGCTGGGCGGCGTCACCGTGCGCGTGCCGCGCGCGCCCGGCATCGAGATCGTCCGGCACGGCGCCAACGCGCTGGTGGTGGCGTCAAGCATGCGCCTGGGACCGCCGGTACGGATCGACCTGTGCACCCAGCCGGTGCGGATCGGCTATCCCTTCGCCGAGGCGGCCGCGCTGGCGCCGGCGCGCAAGCTGCTGCTGGCGTCAACAGGCTCCGCCACGCCGCGCGTGGACCTGCGCGGCGACGCCGGCGGCGCCATGCGGCTGGCCTGGAACGCGGGCGGCGCCCGGGCCGCCTGGATCGGCGACGCCGGCAACGGAGGGGTCGTGCGCGGCGCGCGCGGCCAGGCACTGTTGGGCACAGCGGGCTGGCTGGTGTGGCAGGACGGCGCGCTCAGGCTGACCCGGCGCGCCAGCAGCACGTGTGCACAGGCCGGTGAACTGCTGGTGCAGCGCGCCAGCGTCGACCGCGCCGCGGGTGGCGCGCTGGTACAGGCCTTCGGTCCCGGCGTGGCGCTGCCGGCGCTGCAGCTCGCCGCGGGCGAATACAAGGTGCCGGCGCGCGCCCCGCGTGCGCTGGAAGACGCCTTGCTGTTCGAACAACTGCAGGCACGCGGGCTGATCCGCCTGGGACCCGGCGGCCTGGCCGAGGCCGCGCCGCGCGACCTGGCCACCTGGACGGCGGCAAGTCTTGACGCCCGCGCGCCGCTGCCGGGCTGGGAAGGGCTGCGCCTCGACGAGGAAGGGCGCAAGCTGCTGGTGCGCCTGTACTACCGCGCCGACGGCGCCTTCGTGCGCGAGCAGCTGCGGGTATTCAACAGCGAACGCCGGCTGCTGGCCTGGCGCGTGCGCACGCACAGCCCGCAGTTGTGGCAGGCCAGCGTCGGCGAGGTGCCGGTCGCGCAGGACGCCGGGCTGCCGGTCGCCGCGATGCGCCTGTTCGCGCGCCTGCCGGAAGGCTGGGCGCCGTGGACGCGGGTGGGCGCCTGGGACGGCGGCGGCCAGGCCGCGACCGCCCGCCTGAGCCTCGACAAGGTAGCACCGAGCGAACTGCTGCTGGCCGGCCGCCTGCGCCGGGTGGAGGGCGCGACCGCCTCGGTGAGCGGCGTGTGCGACGGGCGCGCCTGCCGCGAGCGCGACGCCGTCCAGCGCGTGCTCCTGGCGCCCGTGCCGGGTGCGCAGCGCATCGTGCTCGAGGTCGAACCGCTCGACCTGGCCCGGCTCTCCGGCAACGCCGACGCCGCCTACCGCCATGTGCGCGCCGAAGGGGGGCGCCTCGCCTGGCACGCGCTGCCGGCGTCGAACGCCGCAGCGCGCCCGGCCCTGGCCGAAGTCCGGCTCAGCGGGCGCCACGGAGAGAGCTTGTGGACCGACGGCAGGGCCAGCGCCGCGGCGCAGGCGGCCGGGCTGGCCCCGCTGCTGGGCGTGCACCGCGAGCACGGGTCGAGCGTCGCGGGCATGCTGGCCCGGCTGCCGGGCGGCAGCCACACGGCGCGCCTGAGCCTGGACCTGCGCTTGCAGGGGGCGGCCCAGGCGGTGCTGGACTGCGTCGGCCTGCGCGGCGGGCAATGGGATGGCCAGCGCTGCCTGGGTGCGGGGGCAATCCCGGAAGGGCGCCAGGCCGGCCTGGTGCTGCTCGATGCCGGCAACGGCGACGTGCTGGCGGCGGCCGGCGGCGGCGTGGGCGCGGCCGACCCGGCGCGCTGGCCGGAAATCCGCGACTTCGACCGTGCCGATCCCGCGCGCAGCCCCTTGCGGCTGCCGGCCTTCCAGCACGACGGCGGCGCCAGGCGCGCGCCCGGCTCGACCTTCAAGGTCGTCACTGCCCTCGGCCTGGAGGCGGCGGCGCGCGGCGACGCGCGCCTGGAGCGCCTGCTGGCCGGCATGCCGCTGACGGCGATCGACGCCATGGCGCATGAAGATGGCTACGGTTTTCGCACCGGCGCGCCCGCCTATCCGCAAGGAGGGGGCGCGCGCATCACCAACTTCCGCGAACAGCTGGCCGGCGCCCGCGCCGTCGAGGGCCGCTTCGGGCTGGCGCAGGCGATGGCGCACAGCGTGAACACCTGGTTCGCCTGGACCGCCGAGCTGGGCGACCGCAGCCTCGGCGGCGGGCCGCAGGGCGGGCTGCCGGGCGTGCGCGAGATCGACCCCGGCGCCCTCGACCCGGTGCGCCCGGTCGCCGGCATGGCGCGCCGGCTCGGTTTCGGCACGCCGCTGCGCCTCGACGGCGGCCTGCTGCCGCAAGACTTCCGCTGGTCCAGCTGGGACGCGCTGCAGGCCAGCCCGTCGATGCTGGACCCGATCCAGAGCCGCCACGAGGTGCGCCAGATGGCGATCGGCCTGCGCATGCAGGCGACTCCGCTGCAGATGGCGCTGGTCGCCGCCGCGGTCGGGCAGGGCAGGCTGGTTGCGCCGCGCCTGCTGCTCGAACTCGACGGGCGCGCGGCGGCCGCGCAGCCCGGACCCGAGCTGGGCGTGCGCCTCGACCGGGTGCGGGCCGGCATGAAGGGCGTGGTGGCGGGCGGCACCGCGGCCGGCGCCTTCCGCGGCAAGGAGTTCGACGCCTTGCGCGCCGGCCTGTTCGGCAAGACCGGCACCGCGCCCACCGGCGAGGACGGCATGGCGACGGTCTGGTTCATGGGCTGGCTGGAACCGGGCAGCCTGCCGGGCCAGACCCGCCGGCTCGCCTTCGCCGCCTTCGTCAGCGAGTCCAGCCTCACGGGCGGCGCGCATGCCGCGCCGCTCCTTGCGGGCTTGTTGCGTTCCATGCAAGGGCAATCCCTCGAACAGAAGGGGGATTGACCGCCATCTGCGCGCCAGGATTTTGTGTTTGTATGGCATCATCTGTTGACATTCCGCTCTTGTGCGGATGGCGACGAGGATGAGGAAGGTATGCGTTTGCCGGGAACCCGGTACCAGGAGCACGGTTGGGAGCAGGTCCGCAAGTTGCTGGGACAGTGCTCGCTGCAGGCGCTCGCCCGCATCGATCCGGTCCGCCTGCTCGAACCCGCGGGCGAAGGACTCCTGCCGGAGTATGTCGACACGGTGGCGCAGGCCCTTTATAGCAGCCGTCGCGGCGGGCAGCCCGGCAACAGCTACGGCGACAGCGTCCTCGAACTGGCCCTGAGCCTGGTCTACGAACTGCAGGTCCGCCCAGGCGACTGGGCCGCCCTGTGCGCGGCGGTGGCGGGCGAGCATGCGCGCATGGGCGCCTTCTGGGCCGCGCCGGGCGGCGACGCGCTGCTGCGCAAGAAATTCAACGACTTGTACGCCGTCCTGCGCGACAAGGTCGACAGCGACAACTACCAGGCGGCCTGCGGGCGGCCCTGCAGCCCGAACCGGATGTACGCCTACCGCATGCTCGACATCGCCTACGGCGAGGTGGCGCGCCTGTTCGCGTCCTGGCGCGAGCACCGCGAGCAGGTCGGCGCCATCCTCGGGCGCACGATCGAGCTCGAACCGATCGAGACGCGCCTGCTGCGCAGCGTCCTCGATTGCCGCCCCGAGTGGATCCTGCGCTGGAGCGAGAGCCTGGAGCGTTACACCGGCGCCGCCGGACCGCTGCACACCCGTTCCAAGCGCTTCGCCAGCCTGAAGGACCAGCCGGACAAGATCGGCGCCATGCTGCGCGAGATCGGCGAATACGAAGCCCTGTCCTCGAACCAGGACCGCGACTGGCTGCAGGACGGCAGCGACGCCAGCGCCTGGCTGGACGACTACTGGCGCGTGCTGGGCGAATCGGAGGCCGCCAGCACGCCGGGTCCGGACCTGGTGCTGGAGGCGCGCCAGGACGAGCTGGACCTGGCCGCCACGGGGGCGGACAGCGACGATGCGCCTGGCGCCGGACCGCTCCTGGTGCTGGACGAGGCGCTGGCCCAGCGCGTTTCACTGTCCCCCCGCTACCTGGAGGTAGCGGCGGCCGCCCAGGAGCGCGGCAGCTGGGCGGCGCGCATGATGGAGGGCGACTCGCTGCCGGTGCGGCTGGCGGTCTACCTGAAGCTGCTCGGGGCCTTCGACGACAGCTATCCGTTGGCGTGGCTCGATCCGGCCACAGGTGAGCTGCCGACCATGCAGCAGCTTGCGCTGCTCGACGGGGTGTCGCTGCCGACCCTGCGCAAGCGGCGAGACGCCGCCATCGCCCGGCTCGGCGCGGCGGCCGGCAACAAGGAGGAAAGGTGATGGGGATGACGATACTTGACCGCAAGCTGCAGGCGCAGTTGATCGCAGGCCGCCGCGTCGAAGGCGACCGCCTGGTGCTGGACGATGCGGTGCTGCTGGCCGCGCTCGACGGCAGCCGCCCGCTGACGGCGGGCGAACGCAGCGCGCTGCAGGCCTCGCCGCTGACGACACGCCGCCTGCGCACCTTGGCCGACGCCCGCCGGCGTCCAGCCGGGTCGCGCGAATGGCGCGGCAGCGCCGGCATGCTGCGCGCCGCCGACGGCGGCGCGGCGCTCGACACCCTGGTCACCGACGATGGCGCCTGGCGCCTGCATTTCGTCGGGAACCGGGTGATCCTGCAGCTCGACCCGCAAGCGCCGCTGGCCGCCACCCTGCTAAGCGCCGGCCGGCTGCTGCGCGTGCTCGATGGCGCAGGCGCGACGGTGCTCGAAGGAAGGCTGGACAGCGACGGCGAGTGCGAAGGCCCGTGGCCGTTCGCGCAGGCGCCGGCGCAGCATCTGCAGCAGCACGGCGCACGGTTTACCGTGGAGCCGGCGGGAGCCTAGGATGCTGAACCTGTTCACACGGCCGTTCCGCCAGCCCGCCCCCAAGCTCGACGGCCTGGGTGCGGGCTTCATCGCGCTGCCGCTGGCCAAGGGCTGCACGGTGCCGGCCGGGAGCTTCGCCGTGCTGGCGAACAAGGACGGCCATACCCGGCGCCTGAGCGAAGGCGCGCGGGTCGCGATCCTGGACGGCGAAACCGCCTGGTGCGTGCACCCGGGCCCCTACGGCTGCGAGCTGACCCCCTTCGCCGCCGCGCCCGAGATCGGCCTGCGGGTGCGCTTTGCCATCGATGCGCCGGACCCGCGCGAAGTCCAGCAGCGCTTCGACCTGTTCCTCGCCAGCGAAGCAGGTCAGCAGGTGGCGCTGGACGGCTTCGTGATGCTGCTGCAATCCGCCCTGCAGCGCGAACTGGAGCAGGGTAACCTCAATTTGCCGCCCTGCACCAGCTTCGAAGAGTGGAACGCTTTTCGTACCGGCTTCAACCAGCTGCTGTACACGCGATTCGGCGTGATGGTGGACGACTGCGTGCCGGTCGACCTCGGCGCGTCGCGCGACCTGGCGGCGCTGCTCATGGCAAGGCTGGCCTCGCAGCCCGCGCCGGCTGCCGCGCAAGCGGCTAAACCGGCGGCGTTCGATCCGGCGCTCGAGGATGCGAAGGCCTTGCGCCGCCTGTTCCTGGAGTTGCCCGGCGTGCTGTGCGGCCTGCGGCTGGCGCCGCTACCGGCCGATTGCGCCGTGTTCCGCCGTCACCAGGACCTGCTGCGCCGGCTCGATCTGGTCAGCCTGTCGGTCGGGACCATGCCGGCGCTCGAACTTGCGGCGCCCGGCCAGCCGCTGGCGCTGGACCAACAACTGCGCCGCGCCCGTCACAGCCGGCGCGCCGTTGCCGCGCTCGACGAAGCCTGGGCGCTGCTGGCGCGCATCAAGCTGGGCGACGCGGCGCTGGCGGCGGCGCTCTTGGGAGAGGCCGACCGCATCGTCGCCAACCTCGAATGCGATTGCGCGGCGCGCCGCGACATCGCGGGAGAATCGTCATGAACGCACCCGTCACCGTGCGCAGTATCGCGCTAGATGGCGCGTACTTGACTGTGACGGCCAGCCTGCGCCCGCGCGGCGGCCGCGCCGACGTCAAGTGCAGCGTGCCGGATGCGCCGGCGCTGGCCCGGCGCATGCAGGAAGTGGTGCGCCTGGCGCGCCACACCGAGCCGCGTTTCGACAGCCGCGAGCAGGTGGTGCTCAGCCTCGACCGCGCGCCAATGGAGGGCAGCCGCGACTGGGAACTGGCCTGCGTGCTGGCCGACCGCATGGTGCGCGGCCTGTGGCAGTCGCCGCGCCCGGTGATTGCCAACGGCTGGTCCGACGCCTGGCAGCTGGGCCGCATCGACGGCCACGCCCTGGGCCAGGCGCCGCTCGGCGTGCTGGCCGGAGGCGAGGGCGACCTGCCGCACCTCGGCGCCCTGACCGGGCATCCCGATCCGGGCGCCGGCGTGTCGAGCGCGCGCGCCTGGTTTCCGCTGTATAGCGGCGGCGCCGGCGACAGCCTGTGCTGGGTCGAAGTCAGCGTGCGTCCCGCGCCGCACGAGGGCGAGGAGGAGGCGAGTATCGCGGCCCCAGGCGTCGATGCCGCGCTGCAGGCGCGGGTAGCGGCGGTGCTGGCCGCTTCCCGCCACTTCGATGGCCGCGGCCTGGGGCAATGGCGCACCACGGTGCGCTTCGGCGAAGCGCGCTTCCAGGGCGCTTCCTTCGAGCTGGCCCTGGTCATGGCCGACCGCATGGCGCGCGGGCGCGAGTTCCTGGCGCGTGGCCGGGTGCTGGCCACCGGCCAGTCGACAAGCTGGCACGCGGGGCGGGTCGAGACGGTCGAGGGCGTGCTGCCAAAGTGCGCGCTGCTGGGGCGCGAAGCGGCGCCGGGGGACCGCATCCTGGTGCCGCGGGCCTGGGAAGCGCAGCTGCCGCCGGGCTGGCGTGCGGCGCTGCAGGAGCGCGGGGCCAGCCTGGCCTGCGTCGACAGGATCGGGATCATTTGAATCGCGCCCGGCTGCGCTAGAATCGCCGGGTGATGTTGTGCAGGAAGAAACGGAAACGGAGTCGGATATGTTCCAGATGTTCGGAGTGAAAGGCGCCAGTTGCCCGCGCTGCGAGCGCAAGCAGGGCGGCGACGCGCGCTATTGCGCCGGCTGTGGCCTGATCCTGGGCGCGCCGCGCAATAGCCCGGTGCTACGCGAGAACCGCTGGGTCGCCGGCCCGGACGAACTGGCCGTGTTCTTCGGCGTGCGCGAACTCTCGGGCGTGTTCGTCAAGACCCTGCGCGTGCCGGCCACGGCGCGCGCCTACATCCTGCAGGGTGACAAGGCCACCGAAGTGCCCCAGGGCGAGTACGAGATCGAAGGTTTCTTCACCCGCCTGAACCACCTGCTGCGCGACCAGCACGCCGAGATCCTGGTCACCCGCACCGGTGCGCTGCCGGTCGAATTCCGTTTCGACGAGGTCGCCACTGCCGAGCACCTGGCCGTCAGCGCGCGCCTCACGGTCAGCCTGCGCATCGAGAATGTCCCGGCCTTCGCGCGCCACTTCATGACGCTGCCGGGCACCATCGGCGCCGATCAGCTGCGCGAGCTCCTGGCGGCGCCGGTGCGCCAATTGGCCGAGGAATTCGTCGGCGCGCGCTCGATCCGCGAGATGGCCGGCAACCGGGAGCTGCGCGAGCAGTTCGACGAACGCCTGCAGGGCGGCCTCAAGCTGTTGCTGTTGGAATACGGGCTGGCGGCGGTGAAGGTCGATACGGTCGAGCTGCGCCACGACAAGTACGACGCCCACCGCGCCCGGGTCGGCAGCCTGTGGCTTGCGGCCGACGAACGCCACGTGCAGATCGAGCATGCCAAGCATCTCGACGAGCTGTACGACGCCGAGGAATGGCAGCGCCTGCGCCGCGCCGAGCAGGCCGCCCGGGTGCGCCAGCGCGAGCGCGAACTGCGCCAGGACGACGCCATCGCGCGCGCCGAGCTGTCGCTGCAGGGCGCCGACCGCGCCCACGCCGTGCGTGCGCGCCAGATCGAGTTGTATGCCCGCATCCTGGATGCCGGCTCGCGCAAGCAGGCGCTGGAGCGCGGCGCGGGCGAAGTGCTGCTCGACCTCGAACACGAGCTGGCAAAGAAGAATGCGCGCCGCCTCGACGAGGCCCAGGAATGGCAGCACCTGCGCGCCCTGGCCCAGGTACGCATGCGCAGCGAACTCGAGCTGGCCCAGCAGGACGCCCGGCAGACCCTGGCGATTTCCCGCGAGCGCTTCTCTCAACAACTGCTGCAGCAGCAGATCCGCTACAAGCTTGATCAGGCCGCGCTCATCGAAGACGCCGCCCGCCGGCAGGCCGAACTCGTGCGCCTGCGCGCCGGCGAAGAAGACGCGGCGCGCCGTGCCCGCGAGATCGACGAGCAGGAGCACCTTGCGCGTCACCAGAGCCTGGTGCTGGCGAATGCCGCACACCGGCGCGAGGCCGAGCGCCTGCAGGAATGGGAAGACGAGCAGGCGCGCCAGCGCATCGAGTCCACCCGCACCGGGCAGCAGCAGAACAAGCTGGCCCGCACCATCGAACTCGATGCGCGCCAGGCGCGCGCGCTGCAGGACGTGCAGCTCGACGGTGAAGAGCGCCGCCACGCGCTGGAATTGCGCCGCCTCGAAGCCTTCGCCGCGATGGACGATACGGCCAAGCTGGCCCTGGCCGCAGCGCCGAACGCGGCGCTGCTGAACGACTTCATGAAGACCCGCGTCCACGCGAACATGGATGCGGAGCAGCTGGGCGCACTGGCCGGGCTGGCCGAGGCGGGCAAGCTGTCGACCGAGGAAGCGCTGCAGCTGGTGCGCGACGAGCAGGCGCGGCGCGAGCTGGAGGTCGAGCGCGACCGCCGCCACCAGGTCGCCCTGCTGGCCACCGTGACGGGAGCAAGCCGCCAGTGCGCCCACGGCCACCCTGCGCGCGAGGGCGAGCGCTTCTGCGCCGCATGTGGCGCGGCGATCCCGCATTGATGGCAGCGTGACCGAAGCAATGCAGACTGCCATCGACAAGATCCGCGAACTGCGTGCCTTGCACGAGGATGGCCTGCTGAGCCGTACCGAATTCGACCTGCGCAAGAACGCGATCCTGGACGCGGCCTATCTGCCCGCCCAGGCCCTGACAGAGGAAGCGGTTGCGCAAGCGGCGCGTCCCGGCACCGAGATCGGCCTGATGGCCGGCCAGGAAGTCGGCCCGCAGAACCGGCGCTACCGGCTCGAGCGCCTGATCGCGCACGGCGGCATGGGGCAGGTGTGGCAGGCGACCGACCTGGCCACCCACGCGGAGCTGGGCCACAGCGCCCAGGTGGCACTGAAGATCCTGCCGCCGCAGCTGACCCAATCGACCCTGCAGTCCAAACTGCTGATCCAGGAAGCCACGCGCGCGCGCCGCGTGGCGCACGAGCACATCGTGCGCGTCTATGAATGGGCGCAGGATCCGGCCACCGCCAGCTTTTTCCTGATCATGGAGTGCCTCGAGGGCGAGGACCTCGACAGCCTGCTGGCGCGCGAGGGCAAGCTGCCGTTCGAGCGCGTGCTGGCCCTGCTCGAACCGGTGGCCGCCGCCCTCGACTACGCCTGGGACAAGCATGGCCTGGTCCACCGCGACATCAAGCCCGGCAACGTGTTCCTGACCAGGCGCGGCGAGGTCAAGCTGCTCGACTTCGGCATCGCTGCGCGCGCGCGCGGCAGTGGCGCGGCGCCGCTGGATGCTCCGGCCACCTCCGGCACCCCGGGCTACCGCGCGCCCGAAGCGGGCAGCCAGGGCCAGCCGGCCCCGAGCCTCGACGTGTACGCGGTGTCGATGATGATCTACCGGATGCTCGATGGGGCGCTGCCGCTGGACCCCGGCGTGGCGCCGCAGGCCTTGCAGCCGCACCAGTGGGACGCCCTGCGCGCCGGCTTCGCGCGGGATCCGGCGGCGCGCCCGCCGACCGTGCGCGCATTGCTCGAGAACCTGCGCAATGCGGCGGGGCCATCGGCGGAGGAAATCGCAGCAAAGGAGGCGGCCGAGCGCGCCGAGCAGGAGCGGCGCGAACGCGAGCTGGCGGCGCGCCAGCAGGCAGAGGAACAGGCCAGGGCCGCGGCCCGCGCCCTGGTCGAGCGCCAGCGCCGCGAGCAGCAGCGGCGCGAGCGCGCCGAGCAGGAAGAGGCGCGCGCGGCGCGCAAGGAAGCGCTGCGCCAGCAGCTGCTCGCCAAGCGGGAGGAAGAAGCCGCCAAGGCGCGCCTGGCGCAGGAAGAAGCCCAGCGCAAGGCGGCCCAGGCCAAGGCCGCCGCAGCCTACCTGGCGGAGCAGAAGCGCGCACGCGAACTGCAGGCGGCGCGCACGGCCAGCGAATTGCAACAGCTCATGCCGACCCCCGCCAGCCCGGTGGCCGACGGCGACGGCGTACTGTGCGACCCTTTCCTGGAGGGCGCCGGCAGCGGGCCCTCGCTGGTCCTGGTCCCGACCGGCCGCTTCCAGATGGGTTCCCACGAACACGAGCGCAAGATCGCGATGGCGGCCGGCGCGCAGCAGCGCTGGCTGGAGCGCGAAACGCCGCAGCGTTGGGTCGGCATCGAGCGGCCGTTCGCGCTGGGACGCTATCCCGTCACGGTGGGCGAATGGCGCGTGTTCGTGCAGGCGACCGGCTGGGAGCCCCAGGGCGACGTGGACTGGCTGGCGCCCGGCTTCACGCAGACCGATGCGCACCCGGTGGTCGGCGTCACCTGGCACGACGCCCAGCGTTACCTAGGGTGGCTGTCGCAAGCCACCGGCCAGCGCTACCGCCTGCCGAGCGAAGCGGAGTGGGAGTACGCCTGCCGCGCCGGCACCCGCACTGCCTTCAGCTTCGGCGACACCATCGGTCCCGACCAGGCCAACTACGACGGCAGCTTCACCTACAACGGCGGCGCGCGCGGCGCCTGCCGCCACGGCACCACCGCATGCGGCATGTTCCCCGCCAATCCTTGGGGCCTGTACGACATGCACGGCAACGTGTGGGAATGGGTGCAGGACGTCGTGCACGACAACTACATCGGTGCGCCGCTCGACGGCAGCGCATGGGAAACGGGCGGCGACGGGGCGCGCCGCATCCTGCGCGGCGGCTCCTGGCTGTACGCGCCGCGCTACCTGCGTTCGGCGCTGCGCAACGGTTTCTCCAGCGTGCTGTCGAACGACATCGTGGGCTTTCGCGTGCTGCGCGAGCTGGTCTAGACCCATCCTCCGGCCGGGCTGCAGGCGCGGGCGGATGGTGTACAGTAGGCGTATCGTTCATATCGGAGGAGTGCCATGGCCATTGCCCACCTGTTCAAATCGCATGACAAGGACCTTGGCGGGGGCTTCAAGGTCCGGCGCATCCTGCCCGCTGCCGCGCGCCAGTCGGTCGGGCCCTTCCTGTTCTTCGACCACATGGGCCCGGTGGAAGCCGAGCCCGGCGCGCGCCACGACGTGCGCCCGCACCCGCACATCGGGCTGGCCACCGTGACTTACCTGTTCGAGGGCGCCATCATGCACCGCGACAGCCTGGGCACCGAACAGCGCATCGAGCCCGGCGCGATCAACTGGATGACGGCCGGCAGCGGCATCGTCCACTCCGAGCGCACTCCGGAAGATTTGCTGGACCGGGTGCGCCGCACCCACGGCCTGCAGCTGTGGGCGGCGCTGCCGCGCGAGCACGAGGAAGCGCCGGCCGCCTTCTCGCACACCCCGGCGGACCAGATTCCCGAAGTCGAGTTCGAAGGCGCCACGGTGCGGGTGCTGGTGGGCACGGCTTTTGGGCGCACTTCGCCGGTGCCGACCTTCAGCACCACGCTGTACCTGGACGTGCAGCTGGCGCCGGGCGCGTCCATCGACCTCGGCGGCCTGCCGGAGGAGAGCGCCGTGTACGCCCCGATGGGCGCAATCGAGGTCGACGGCGAAGCGATCCCCGGCAACACGATGGCGATGGTGGAGCCGGGCCTGCCGGTGCGGGTCTCGTCCAGCACCGGCGCGCGCTTCGTGCTGATCGGCGGCGAGCCGCTGGACGGACGCCGCTACATTTTCTGGAATTTCGTCTCGTCCAGCCGCGAGCGCATCGAGCAGGCGGCGCGCGACTGGGAAGCGAATGCCTTCGTGCCGGTGCCGGGGGACGAGGAGCGCATTCCGCTGCCGGCGTGGCCGGCGGCGTGGCGGCATGACGGGCCGCGCGAGTAGGCTTGCTTGAACGTGCATACTGCCGTCTTTCGCGGCAGCCGCGGGTCAATTGGAGTGCTCACTATCCGAGGAGTCAATTTGAGCCTTAAGCAATACAGAATCCTCGCTGGTTTGCTTTCGCTAATCGTCCTGATTCTTTGCATGGTGTCCCCTTTGTTGCTGCATTCGGTATTTACTGGAACCAGCTGGGACGATCCGGTGCCTGACTGGATGGGTTGGACCTTGGTGCTTGGAGGCGGCATCGGCAGCGGTCTCGCAGTCCTCATTCATCTATTCATTATCAGTAAAATAGGTGGGTATTCAGAAAAAGAAGCGATGCGAGACTGGCATTCTCGGTACAAGTGAGTGGCACGCCGCTGCTTTTGTGCAGGCTGACTTCTGGCCTGGGCACTCGGCCCCGGTACGCGCCTGACCAGCGTGCGCCGGCGCAGGCTTGTGGGCAGGAGTTAGATTGTCGCGCGGCTACAGGGCGCAGCGTCGTTTGCGGCGGGCGTAAACTGGTGCTCCCGTACGGGTTTTCTCTGAACGCCATTGAGAGGACGCGCCATGAAAATTCCAGAACACCTGAAGATCCCGGTCATCGTCTTCGCGCTGCAGGCGGCGCTGCTGGCCGGTACTTCGCTGGTCTTCCTGCTCCTGCGCCCGCACGGCGCTTGAGCCGCGGCTCAGCTGCCGAGCCAGGCAGCGGGCTGTGCACGCCGGCGCTCGCCGGCGCGGAGCGTCTGCGCGCGCATTTCCTGGGCGAGCTCAGGATAGGGCCGGGCCGTGAAGCGCAGCTGCCGGCCCATGCCGGACAATCGCTCCAGGCTGGCGCCCGGCGACAGCGGCGTCTCCACGCCCGTGAGCTGGTCGCGGTGCCAGAAGCCACCGTCGCGGTGGAACAGCAGCGGCATGCCAGCGGCGCGCGGCGCAGCCAGGAGCTCGCGCCGGCCCGGATCGGTGTCGGGGGCGAGGATGCAGAAGGCTTCCGCGTGCGCACCCGCGTCGACGCGGTGCAGGATCACGCCGTGCGGCAGCAGGGCGCTCACTTCCAGTTCGACCACGCCACGGATGCTGGCAGTGAGGGCAATGCGCATGCCGAGCCGCAGCGGCGTCGGCGTGTGCTTGCCCGGCCAGACGCCGTCGAGCAGCAGGCCGTAGCGCGACACGTCCTCGATCTCGAAGCCATGCCGGCCCTGGCGGATGAGCGCATGGCGCCCGGACAGGCGGCGCGTCAGGCCGGCGCGCTCCTCGCCGTGTTCGCCGTAGTGCATCAAGAGCAGGTCGGCTTCCGGATCGATCTCTTCGAAACGCCCCAGCACGCATTCGTCGAGCGCGAACAGGCGCAGGTGGCGTTGCCCGCTCGAATCCGGTTCCGCGTGCACCAGGCAGGCCATGCTGGCCGGGCAGGGATGGCCAGCCGCTTGCGCCGGAACGTCGATCTCGATCAGGTCTTCGTCCCAGGCGATGGTGGACAAGCCCAGGTCGACCTTGCCGCCGCCGTCGCGCGGATCGCGGATGTCCAGCTGGGCGATCGAGCCGTCGCGGGCCGTGACGTCGATGTCGATGCTGCCGCCGCCCGGGGCCTGCACCCGGGCGATGCCGGCGTCGTCGGCGGTCACGCGCACGTTCTTGTGGGTGGCCAGGAAGGTCTGGTGGATCTCGCCCAGGCTGGCGTCCATGCGCGGCACCAGGATCACCGGCGAGCAGGTCCAGGTGCGCGCCGCTCCGGGGAGAGAGGGGTGGCGGCTGTGCAGCTCGATGTCGATGCGGTACTGGCCGTGCTCCAGACCGCGCGAGGAGAATTCCAGGAACACCGGACGCCAGTCGCCGCGCGAGCTGCGCTGGAAGACATAGCTTTCGCCTTCGCGCAGGCGCAGGCCGGAGCGCACCAGCATGCGCAACTCGGCCGCGCAATCCATCGGCATGCCGCGCAGTTCCAGCTTGATGGCCTGGCGCCCGCCGGCGGCGCGCGGGTCGAAACCGCTGATGTGCAGTTGTGGGCGGTTGAAGGCGCTATTGGTGCGCGTTGTGGCCGCCTCAGGGACACGCTGGGCGCGCAGCGCGCTGATCGCCTCGAAGCTCGCGGGCAGGCCGCCGCTGGAGGCGGCGCCGGACGGCGCACCATCGGAAGCCGGCTGGGCGTGCCCGTGCGCGCACAGCTGCTCGCCGGGCATGACCCAGACGGTGCAGTGCGGATGCTCGGGATTGCGGCAGCGGTTCATGGGACGATGGCGGACTCGATCGTAATCGACAACATTGCTAGCTTACGCCCTTTTACTGCCCAGCGGCGCGCCGCATTCATTGATTAGCAACATTATTTTCTGTTGGGAATTTTTCAATCCCGTGCATGGTCCGGCAGGGCGGTTTCCTCCGCGTGGCCGCCGGCCTGCATCGGCAGGGGACGCAGCACCAGCGCGGTCAGGTTGTCGGGGTGCAGGCCCTCGGGCGGGGCGCTTTCCATCGCGCCGAACAGGCGGCCGACCATGGCCGCGGCGTCTGGCGCGCGGGCCAGCAGGTCCGGCCATCGGTCCACGAAGCGGTCGGGCGCGGCGCAAGACCAGAAGCCGTCGGTGGCCAGCAGGTAGCAGGCGTCCTGGCGCAGGCGCAGCACGCGGCGGTCCGGCAGGGCGCACAGCCAGGATGGCAGGTTCAGCGGGCTCAGTTCGAACAGCGGGTTCGAGAGCTGCGACGGTTTGCTGAAGGCATTGCCGAGGATGAAGGCTTGCGCGATCTGCGGCGCGTGCGCGCCATGCACCTGGCGGCGCCACGTACCCTCGTCGATGCGGCCGGCCAGGGCCGCCGCGGTGGCGGGCACGTGGTCGACGGTAAGCGGCACGGCGCGCTCCGGGCCGATCTCGTACAGGCGCGAGTCGCCCACATGGTAGAGCAGGGGCGCGGAAGCCGCCGGCAGTTCCAGCATCGTCAGGGTGGTGCCGGGGCGGGGGCCGCTGTCGACGGCGAAATGGCGCTGCAGTTCGGCGTGCAAGGCATCCAGGTGGCGCGCCAGTTCGGCTGGCGTGTGGCAGGCCGGAATCGTGAGCAGGCCGGCGGCGACCGCCTCCGCGGCTTCGCGCCCATGACCGTGTCCGCCCATCCCGTCCAGCACCGCCACCCGGCCGTGGCCCGCGGGCCAGGCCCCGACCTGCGCCTGTTGCGGCGCCTGGCCGAGCAGGTAATGTGCCTGGCCGGCGCCATCGATGACGACGAAATTGTCCTGGTTCTCGGGGCGCTGCAGCGGGCCGCTGCCGCGCCGGCTGGCCACGGCCACGTCGTAGCGCGGCGCAAAATCGAAGGCGGACAGGATGTCGGATGGGGGCATGAGGCGGATCGGCTGGACAATGCCGCTACTTTACACCTGAACAAGCTCCTTTCATGCCGCGATTAAAGCGGGTTTTTCCTGCTTCCCGTGACGAGGACCAGCGCATTGGCCAGCACGCAGGCCCCGGCGGCCCCCCAGGGGCCGCGCGCACGCCCCATCGTTCGGCCACCTGGCTCCAGAACAGGCTGCCCGCCACGTAGCCGCCCGACATGACGAACAGGTAGATCGACAGGGTGCGGGCGCGGATCTCGGCCGGGAAGGACAGCTGGGCCGCGGCGTTCAGGGTCGATACCGTGGCCGACCAGGCCATGCCGCCGCACAGGATCAAGGGCACCAGCAGCAACAGCGAGCGGCTCGCGGCCATGGCCAGCAGCATGCCGCCGTAGACCAGCATGGCGCCGGCCAGCACCCCGGTCTTGTCGACTCGGGCACGCAGCTGCGGCAGGAAGAAGGCGGCCAGCACCGCGCCGCCGCCCAGGCAGCCCATCAGGGTGCCGTAGGTGCTGGACTGCATGCGCAGCACCTCGCGCACGTAGACCGGCAACAGGCTGGCGAAAGCGATGGTCGAGAAGAACACGGTGCAGACGTTGCCCAGGATACGGCGGTAGCGCGCGCAGCCGAAGGCGGTCGGGACGCCCGACACGAAGCGCGCGCGGAAGCCCTCGGCCGCCTGCGGCTGCGGCCCGCCTTCGCGCCACCAGCTCCAGTACACGCCGAGCAGGCCGGCGAAGGACAGGGCGTTGGCCAGGAACAGCGCGCCCGGTCCGATTCCCTCGAACAGCAGGCCGCCCAGGGCCGGGCCGATGATGGCCGACAGGTTGTAGGATAGGTTGTTGAGGGTGGCCGCGGCCTCCACTTCATCCGGCTCGACCAGGCCGGACATGGCGGCTTGCCAGGCCGGCCAGATGAAGGCGGTGCCGATGCCGATGCAGAAGGTCAGTAGCAGCACCGGCGCGGCGGCCACCAGCCCGGTGCCCACCAGGAGCGCCATGATGGCGGCGCACAGCGCCATGTACAGGTTGCAGTAGAACAGGAACTTGGGGCGGTGCACGGCGTCCGCCACCACCCCCGCCAGCAGGGCGAACATGAACACCGGCACATAGGTCGCGGTCTGCACCAGCGAGGTGATCGAGGCCGAGCTCGAGATCGAGGCCACCAGCCAGGCCGAGGCGAAGGTCTGGATCCAGGTGCCCATGTTCGAGACCATGTTGGCGAGCCAGAGATTGCGGTAGCGCGGGTGGCGCAGCGGCCGGGTTAGCGGCACCTTGCGGCGGCCGGCCGGGGCGGGCGACAGGCCGTGGGCGAGGCTGGAACCGATAGGGGAAGAAGGTGGGGAAGAGGCGCTGGCGCTCGGGTCTGGCATGGTCTGGCCAGGGTAGGTGGCTTCGCTACCCACAGTCAATTAAATTGCCGTACGGAAAGTGTTTTCTGTGATATTGTGGCATTCCCAAAACACCTTTGCCGCGAAAGCCATGTTGATCCGACCGCTAGTGGCCACGGACATCCCCGCCGTGGCGGCGTTGTTGCGCGAGCTGGCGCGCGAGTACATCGTGCACGAATCGCCGCCCGAGGGCGCAGCGACCTTCCTTGCCGAGAACAACGAGATGGGCGTGCGCGGCTTCCTGGCGCGCGGCCATGTCTATCACGTGGCGCTCATCGACGGCCAGCTGGCCGGCTTTGTCGCGGTGCGCGACCGCAGCCATTTGTTCCACCTGTTCGTCGGCAAGCGCTGGCACCGGCGCGGCGTGGCGCGCGCCTTGTGGGAGGCGGCGCGCGAGGCGGCGATCGCGGCGGGCGGCGACGGCAGCTTCACGGTGAACTCCTCGAACTTCGCGGTGCCGGTGTACGAGGCCTTCGGCTTCGTGCGCGTCGGGCCGACGCAGTGCGCCAAGGGCCTGTACTTCAACCCGATGCGACTTGGCGGCTCAGAAGACAACTGAACTCTCGTCGGCGCGGCGCAGCCACAGGCTGCTGGCCCAGCCATCGTGGCGGCGGCCATCCACCACGGCGCTGACCTGCCACCAGTCGCCCCGGCGCTGGCCGGTCGCCGTCACCCGCGCGCCGGCCGGCACCACGGCCAGGCGGCGCGCGTTGATGCCGGTATGCTCGCGCAGGTTGAGGTGGTCGCGCACGCGGTACTGCGCACCCGCCACCGGCGCCTCGGACACGGGCAGCGCCGCCAGCGTGGCCGCGCGCGGATCCGCATCCGGCTCGACCAGCGCATCCAGCAATCCCCCCAGCAGCGCGGTGCCGCACACCAGCACCGCCAGGGCGCGCGCGTTCGCACGGCGCCACCAGGCGCGCGGGGTCAGCCAGGCGGCCAGGCACAGCGTCAGCAGCAGGCCGGCGCAATAGGCGGCGATGACGGTCGCGGTCGGCATGGCTGGATTCAAGCGTCGAAGCGCAGCACGTAGTGGCCGGCGACCAGGTGGTGGCCGGAGGGCAGCAGGTAGGGCTGCTCCTGCGTGGCCTGCGTGATCGGCCCCACCAGCTTCAGTTCCGCGTCGAGGTGGAACAGGGCCTGGGTCTCGGCCAGGCGCACGATGCGCAAGCCTTCGCCGGTGGCTTCCCAGCTGAAGGCATTGCGCGACAAGCCGAGGCGGTCGGCGCTGGCGGCCGCGCTGCCATCGAGGTGGCGCAGGAAGGCCGGGCCATCGAGCACCCGCAGCCCGGCCAGCGCCGGCATGCCGCGTCCGAACACCAGGCGGGTGCCGGCCGCCGCCGGCTGCTCGGGGCCTTGCGGCAGCGCGAGCAGGGCCGCGTAGCGGTCCGCCATGCCGGGCGCCACCGCGTGCAGCCGCAGGCTGGCGCCATCGAGCGGCGCGAACTGCGAGGGCACCTTGACGCGCTGGCGACCGGCCGCGGTGATGGCGTGCACGTCGTCGGCGTCGTCCACCAGGAAGCGGATCAGGCTGTCCTTGCCCGGTGCGACCGGCGCGAGGCTGCTGCCCAGGCCGATCTCGAGCGCGGCGGCGCCGGTGTCGCGGTAGCGGCTCAGGCGCGGCAGCGCCAGCGCGGCCAGCGTGATGCGGTGGCGCGCGACCGGGGCGTAGGTCGCGTCGTTTTCCAGCGCGTGCGGGGCGGCGGCAGGCGGGGCGGCGAGCGGCATCGCGGTCATCTCGCTCTCGGCAATGCTGGCCTCGCGCGGCTTCCAGACCGAGGGCGCGCGCGCTAGCACGGCGCTCGGCGCCTTGGCCGGGTTGGCCCGTGCCGGCGTGCCTGCCCGGCTGATTTTCAGGAGCAGGCGCTGGCCGTCGCCGTCGCCATTTGCGTTCCTGCGGATGACGTAGTAGCCGCCGGCCGCGTCGAAGCGGCAGTCGAGCGTGTCCTTGGGGCGCACCTGCACTTCCATCTCGCTGTCGGCGCCGTCGTTGATCAGGAGGATGCCTCCCTCGGCACCGAAGGGCCAGCCGGGCACCGCGAAGGTGGCATTGGCCTCGTCCTGGCCGACCACGGTCAGGCGCTGGTTCGGGTAGACCGCGCACACCGGCTGCCAGATGGCGCTGTCGCGCGAGGCCGTCACCGTGTACAGCAGCTGTTCGCCCGGGGCCGGCAGGTAGACCGCGTGGCCGAACTTCACCTTGACCTCGCCGCTGGCGACGGCATCGTTGCCGACCACGTGGTAGCGCACCTCGTCGCCCCCGAGCAGGTCGCCGAAATCCTTCTGGTGCAGGGCCGCCAGCGATTGCGCCAGGTCGCGCACGCGCGCGCCGCGGGTCAGGTGGCGGTCGTCGTCGACCTCGTCCTGCGGCAGCATCAGCGTGACGTGGGAGAAGCAGCGGGTGGCGGCGCGCCCGCGCTGTTCGCGCGGCGAGCGCTCCAGCAGGTCGCGCAACAGCGGGCGGCGCGCGAACAGCGCCAGGCCCGGGGCCTGCCACAGCGCCTCGGCATTGAAGACATCGTCGACCCTGGCTAGGACTTCGTGTTGGACGTAGACCGGCATGTTGGATTCTCCTCGAAAGATTGAACGCTCGCCACGCCGAACGCTAGCAGGGGGCAGATGAAAAACAGCAGGTGCGAGCCGCCGCTCGAGAGAAAGCTCATCGGCTGGCCCATGATGGGAAACAGCGCCAGGTTGGTGCCCCAGGACAGCAGGAAATGCCCGCCCAGGAAGGCCGCGCCGCCGGCCAGCAGGAAGCACTGGAAGCGCCCGAGCCAGGCGCGGCGAAAGTCGCCGGCCCCCAGGGCGCCCTGCCACGCGGCGACCGCCGCGTGCAGCAGGCAGCCGAGCAGCGCGGCCTGCAGCGCCCACAGCAGCAGGCCGCCCAGCAGGCCGTGGCGGTTGAGCAGGAAGGAAGGCGCGAAGTCGTCCTGGACCGCCGGGATGCGCAGCGCGTCGCCGCCGGCCTGGCCGAGCGAAGCCAGGCCGAGCAGGCCATCCGCACCGAGCCAGCCGCCGCCGGCGACGGCGCGGGCGCCGAGCAGCATCTGCTGGCCGGTGTGCGGGTGGGCGGCCGGGTCGGCCCAGACCTGGAAGCGTTCGGCATAGAAGCCGCCGCTCAAGCCCGGGCCGACCGACTGCAGGGCCAGCGCAGCGCCCAGCAGTGCGCAGCACACGCCGCCCGCGAGCGCCGCCTGCAGCCGGCGGCCGGTGGCGAGGCACCAGGCCAGGAAGCTCACCGCCCCCCATACCAGCAGCAGGATCAGCGGGGAATAGTCGTCCACCTGGACCAGCGCCACCACCACGAGCAGCACGAACAGCAGGATCGGCGCCAGCATGCGCAGCCAGGCGCGCCAGCCGCGAACTTCGCTGCCCGCCCCGGTTGCCAGCGCCAGGCAATGGGCGCTCAGTGCGGCCAGGGCCAGCTTGGCGAATTCGACCGGCTGCACCTCGAACACGCCGGTCTCGTTGCCGAAGGCGACCTGCAGCACCAGCCCGGCCAGCGCGCCGAGCGCCAGCGCGAACAGCAGCCATTCGGTCGCCACGCGCGACAGCGTGCCGCGTGCCACGCCGTCCAGCAGCAGCAAGCCGAGCGGCAGTCCGGCGCCGAGCAGCACGCAGCTGGTTTCCACGTGGCGCAGCCAGGCGCTGTCGCGCGCGCCCAGTCCCAGTTCCAGCTGCACCAGCAGGCCGGCGCCGAGCAGCAGCACGGCCACCGCCCCGAGCAGCGGCAGGCGGCGCGGCCACAGCAGCGCGTGCCACAGCGCCGCCCAGGCCAGCAGCAGCGCCCAGCCGGCCCCGGGAGCCGCCCCGAGGCGCTGCATCGCCAGCAGCAGCACCGCACAGGCGGGAATGGTGCAGGACAAGGCGAGCTTCGCCCACCCCGCGGGCTTGGGGGCCGGGCTTGCGCTGCGCAGGCCGGCGGCCGCGGCCAGCAGGAACACGCCGAGCGCGGCGCACCACGCCAGCGCGGACGGCGGCGCGAAGCGCCACAGCGAGCGCTCGCCCCAGCTCCATGCGACGCCGGCCGGCAGGATCGTCTTCGGCTCGGCGAACAGTTCGACCTCGCGCGCGGGCTCCAGGCGCAGGCTGTCCCCGCGCGCCGACACCGCGAAGCGGGTGCGGCCGACCGCGATCGCCTCCACGCCGTCCAGCAGGTGCTCGCGCCGGGCGACGTCGAGCCAGTGTCCCCCGTCGTGCAACAGGATTGGCTGCGCACCGTGCACATTCAGTACCTGCCTGCGCGCGGCGTCGCGCGCCAGCGTGAGCCTGCCGCCGTCCAGGCCGGGCACCGCGAGCCGGTTGCCGCAATACAGATGGCCGCCGAAGGCGAGCGGACGACTCAGCGCGAGGAAGCCTGGCGCGAACCGGTTCCACAGTCCGGTCAGGCGCGCCGCCAGGCTGGCGTCCGGGCAGGCCGGCTGGACTTCGCCGTCGCGCAGCAGGAGGGCGCCGTCGTAGTCCCAGGTGTGGCGGCCGTCGCGCAGGACGGTGCGGCCTGCGTCCGCCGCGACGATTTCGAAGAGCGCGGCGCCGGCCTGCAGGCGCTGGCCGGCGGCCAGCGGGAGGCTGCCGCTATGCTGGCGTTCTGCGCCGCGCACCAGTACCGCGGCCTGCGCCGGGTCGTCATTGCGCAGCCACCAACGCCCGCCCGCATCGCGCCGTACCGAGAACTGCCGGCTCGCGGCGCGCGGCGCGGCCAGTTCGGCGCGGCCGAGCGCGAGCGATTCACCCGGCGCAAGTCGTAGCGTCACCGTGTGCGGCAGGTAGCGCGGCGGCGCCAGCAGCATCGCGAAGAGCTGCAGGGCGCACACGCCGGCCAGGGCGAGCGCGGCGAGCGCCAGGCGCGGCCTCATGCCGCCCTCGCCAAGGCCGGCTGCGCCATGGCGCTGCGGACTGCATGCAGCATCCGGCTGATCTCCAGCGCGTGACCGGGGCGCTCGCTGACGGTGGGCGCGAGCAGGGCGCGCAGGAGGGCGTCGGCCTGTGCCCGCGCCGGGCCGAAGGCGTGGGCGAAGCCGGCCGCTTCGTCCGGCAGCAGGGTCGGGGGAATGCCCGTGTACGTGCGGCGCAGCATGGCGGCGCCGTCGCGCCCATGCGCCGCGTAGGCCTGGGCGCAGGCGGCGCCGTAGCGCAGCATGCGGCCGCACACCAGCCAGTAGAGCAGGGCGCCCAGCGCGAAATAGTCGCTGCGCGGATCGGTCAGATACCCGTCGCCGGCCTGCGGGAAGAACTGTTCCGGCGCCTGCCAGCTGGCGGTACCCAGGTAGGCCTGGGTGGGCGCCGCGCACAGCGCGCGGCAGGTGCCGAAGTCGGCCAGCTTCAGGTTCCCGCTGCGGCGCTCGAGCAGCAGGTTGCCGGGCTTGAGGTCGAGGTAGCGAAAACCGGCCGCGTGCACCTTGGCCAGCGCCTGGTTGACCTGGCCGAGCCAGTCGAGCGCCTGCCGGGGGCCGGGTATGCGCCCGGTGGAACGCAGCAGCTTGAGGTGGGTGGCCAGGTCGCCGTCCAGCAGTTCGAGCGCCATCGCAGGCAGGCCCTCGACGCTGCCGCTGTCGAGCAGGCGCACGATGTGGCGTCCATCCCAGGGCGCCAGCCGGGACAGAAAGGCCTGTTCGGTACGGGCCGCGTCGATCCAGTGGTGGCGCAATTCGACGGGCGCGCGCGCCATCTGCGCGCTGTTGACCAGCTTGAGGGCGACGCTGCCGCCCGGCGCATCGGCGCGCCACACCACGCCGTAGGCCGAGCCGCCGAGCGCCTCGGCCAGGCGGTACTGGCCCTGCGCCAGTTGAACGATTGTGCCTTGCTGGATCATGCCCCCGCCTTTCGCGACTGGCGCCGTGCGCCCTCACGGAGCTCAAGCGGGGGGAGTGGGAAAACGAAGGAAGGGACGGGCGAAAAAAAAACCGCGCGGCGCGCGGTTTGGGTGGATTAGCGACGATCCCAGCGGTCACCGCGGTCCCAGTCGCGGCGATCATGGCGATCCCAGTCGCGGCGGTCACGACGGTCGTAGTCACGGCGCTCGACGTAGACCGGGCGCGGCTGGACATACACCGGACGCGGCTGCACGTAGACCGGACGGGGCTGCACGTACACCGGACGCGGTTGCACGTACACCGGGCGCGGCTGGACGTAGCCATAACCATAACCGCGGTTGTCGTAGTAACGGTTGTCGCGATAGCGGCGATCGTCGTGGGTCGAGATCGAGTTGCCCACCGCCGCGCCGAGCACGCCGCCCACCAGGGCGCCGCTGCCGCCGCCGGCACTGTGGCCGATTGCCGCGCCGACCACGGCGCCGATAGCAGTATTCACACCACGGTCGTCCGCCATTGCCGCTGGGGAGACGGCAACCGCGGCCAGGACCACCGCACCAACAATTTTAGATTTCAACATGGTTTTTCCTTTTGCCCCTGCGGTGATCAGGATGATCGAACAACGCCAGGCATGGAACGAACTATAGACCTGCGGACTCATGCTGCCATCCGTTAATACAGATTATTACAAACGCTGATCCAGCAGTAACATCCGGAACGGCACTTGCAGAGGGACGGGCCCGCCCCATCTAACATTTGTTACCGTTTACCGCCCCGGGTCCCCTGTGAATCGATCTTTCGCCACCATCCTGTCCCTGCTGGTCTTGCTGCAGGTATACATCGGCATGCGCCTGTTGCCGGACCTGGCGCTGGGGCTGCCGTTCAATGTGGCGGGCGTGCTGCTGCTGGTCGTGTTGACCGTGCTGGTGCCGGTCGGGCTGATGTCGGCCTCGCTGCGCCGGCGCCGCTGGTCGGAGCTCGTTTCCTGGCTGGGCCTGGTGTCGATGGGCTTCTTTTCCTCGCTGCTGGTGACGACCCTGGCGCGCGACCTGGTGCTGCTGGCGCTGCGCCTGTTCGGCGAGCTGGATCCGGAATTCGTGCGCGGCAGCGCCGCCGCGGTGCCGCTGGTGGCGCTGGCCGTGACCGCGCTCGGCTTCGTCAATGCGCGCCGGCTGGCCCGGGTGAAGCGGGTCGAGGTGCCGATCGCCAATCTGCCGCCCAGCCTGCACGGCTATGCCATCGCCCAGGTCTCGGACATCCACGTCGGCCCGACCATCAAGCGCGCCTACCTGAATGCGATCGTCAACCGGGTCAACAAGCTGGGCGCCGACGCCATCGCCATCACGGGCGACCTGGTGGACGGGAGCGTGCACCGCCTGGGCCTGCATACCCAGCCGCTGGCGCGCCTGGCGGCGCCCGACGGGGTGTTTTTCGTGACCGGCAACCATGAATACTATTCCGGGGCGGAGGAGTGGATCGCCGAAGTGCGCCGGCTGGGCGTGACCGTGCTGCTGAACCAGCACGTGATCCGGCGCCGCGACGACGCCACCCTCATGATCGCCGGCGTGCCCGACTACACGGCCCACCATTTCAACCCGGGCCACAAGAGCGACCCGCGCGCGGCCGCAGGCAGCGCCCTCGAGCAGGCCGACGTGCGCATCCTGCTGGCGCACCAGCCGCGCAGCGCGCTAGCCGCGGCCGAGGCGGGCTTTCACCTGCAGCTGTCCGGGCATACCCACGGCGGCCAGTTCTTCCCGTGGAATCTGTTCGTGCCGCTGCAACAGCCCTTCGTTGCCGGGCTGCACCGGGTGCGCGACATGTGGGTGTACATCAGCCGCGGCACCGGTTACTGGGGGCCGCCGAAGCGCTTCGGCGCCCCCTCGGAAATCACACTGGTGCGCCTGGTCCCGGCGGTGTAAAGACGTCAACATTTCTTACCAAAAACTATCCGGATGCGCTATCGTTGAATTCTCTTGAACTGAAGAAGGATTCGACGCATGAACCGCAGCATCCGCAGTTTCCCTGTCCTGAGCGCGCATGTCGTTACGCTCGCCGCCGTACTGCTGAGCCCGGCAGTCCTGGCCGCCAGCCCCGGCAATGATCCTGCCGCGCTCGCGAAGATCCGCGATACGGCGATGCAGAGCGATTACGCCTGGGAACGCATGGCGGACATGACCGACCTGATCGGCCCGCGCCTGTCCGGCTCGCCGGGAGCGGCGGCGGCCGTGACCCAGGTGGCGGACGCGATGCGCAAGCTCGGCGCCAGGGTGACCCTGCAGCCGGTCAAGGTGCCGCACTGGGTGCGCGGCGTGGAAACCGGCGAGATCGTCGAGTACGCCGGCCGCCCGCAGGGCATCACCCAGCGCGTGGTGCTGACCGCACTGGGCGGCTCCGGCGCGACCCCGGCCAGCGGCTTGATCGCGCCCGTGATGGTGGTGAAGAGCTTCGACGAACTGAAGGCGCGCAGCGCCGAAGTGAAGGGCAAGATCGTGCTGTTCGACGCCAGCTTCGACCAGCACCAGGCGGACCGCGGCCTGGCCGGCCAGGCCTATGGCCAGGCATCGGCTTTCCGGCGCAGCGGCCCGCCGATGGCCGCCGAGCTGGGCGCGGTGGCGGCGCTGGTGCGCTCGGTGGGCGGCGCCAACTACCGCCTGCCGCATACCGGCTCGACCGCGCTGCAGGACAATGCGCGCATTCCGGCCGCGGCCGTGACGGCCGAGGACGCCATGCTGATGGGGCGCCTGGCCAAGCGCGGCCCGCTCAGCATGAAGCTGGTGCTCACGCCCAAGACCCTGCCGGACGCCGACAGCTTCAACGTGATCGCCGACCTGCCGGGCACCGACAAACCGGACGAGATCGTGATCGTGTCGGGCCACCTGGATTCCTGGGACCTGTCTCCCGGCGCGCATGACGATGCGGCCGGCGTCGCCAGTGCGATGGCGGTGCTCGACACCTTGAAGAAGCTCGACTTCCGCCCGCGCCGTACCATCCGCGTGATCGCCTGGATGAACGAGGAGAACGGGATGCGCGGTGCGCGCGCCTACACGGCCGCCGAGCAGGCCAACACCGAAAAGCACATCGGCGCGATCGAGAGCGACAACGGCGCCGGCCGTCCCTTCGGCCTGCGCGCCAGCGTGCCGGCGACCTCGAGCAAGCTGTTCGCACCGTTGCAGGCGGCGCTGCAGCCGATCGGCGCGGGCATCTTCCGCCGCGAGGACGCGCTCTTGACCGGCGACCTGTCCTTCCTGGAACGTACCGGCGTGCCGAGCTTCGCGCCGCTGATCGACACGTCCAGCTATTTCGACTATCACCACACCCCGGCCGATACGCTGGACAAGGTCGACCCCGACCACCTGCGCCGCCACGTGGCGGTGATGACGGCCACAAGCTGGTTCCTGGCCAATATCGAACAGCCGATCGGCCGCGCGAACGTTCCCGAACGTTGATGGCAGGCGGCGCCCCGTTAGCAACGGGGCGCCTGCCAGGCTGTAGTCCGGCCGCCGTGCCGGCGTTCAGGGAACGGCAATGCGCCTGATCGCGCGCGCGTGGCCGCGGTAGGGGCGGCCGTAGATGGTCTGGATACCGCTGGCAAAATTCTGCCCCCAGACCAGCTGGGTGCGCGTTTCGTGCGGTTCGCTCGACCAGTACCAGTTGCGCTCGAAGGCTTCGCGCTGGTTGGCGAACAGTAGCGCCAGTTCGCGTCGCGTCGGCAGCACGCCGCCCTGTCCGCGCGCCCAGTCGACGGCGCTCGGCCAGCTGACATCGACCGCCTCGCCCGGCAACAGCACCAGGTGGTAATCAGGATCTTCTTCCTTGCCCAGGATTAGTCCCGCATAGGCCTCGCCTTCTTGCAGCATGGCCCGCACTTGCATGTACTCGCCCATTTAACACGTCCTCAGAGTTGGTATCCAGTCTTTAAGACCTTCCGAACCGAGCTTTGGTTGCGTGTACAAGTTCGATCTAGCTCATGCAAGTGGTTGAGTTCGTTGAGGATAGTTCTTCGAGATAGAGGGCCTGCCGCTGCGAGCCTGCGATTTTTTTACCATGTGGTAAAAATTCACTCGGCCAGGGGCAGGGCCATCTGCGGGTCCTGGGCGCCCGGGCGGTTGACCGCGTTGGTCACCTTGTACCATTCGAAGGCGTCGACGGGCAGGGCGGCGCGGCGCGCCAGGTCCAGGGCTTCTTCGGGCGACAGGTCCGGGTTCAGCCACAGCTCGGCATCGGCCGCGTCCAGCACCACCGGGCGGCGGTCGTGGATGTCGAGCATGCCCTCGTCGGCGGCATCGGTGACCAGCACGAAGCCGGCCTCGGCCCGGTTCTCCGTGAAGCTGCCGAAGTTGGCCAGCGCCAGCAGGAACAGCGGGGCGCGGTCCTTGCGGTGGATGTGCCAGGGCTGCTTCTTGCCCTTTTCGCCGGTCCACTCGTACCAGCCCTCGGCCGGCACGATCGCGCGGCCCTTCTTGAGCAGCGGCTTCCAGTAGCGGGTGGTGAGCTTGTCCATGCGCGCGTTGACCATGATCGGCAGCTTGCCTTCGGCCCAGCGCGCGCGGTAGCTCCAGAACACGTCGTCGATGCGGCGCTCGCCGTCCTGCAAGTGCATCACGGGGCGGTAGCTGCCGGGCGAGACGTTCCAGGCAGGGGTGGACTCGCTGTCGTAGACCGCGTCCGTCCAGCCGAACACGCCGGCGTAGTAGCGAGCCGTCTGGCTCTGGTCAAATCGTCCACACATGCTTCCATGGTAGCGCAGGCCTGCGCCGCGCGCGGCACGGTAGAGATCGGATGAGCTCGTGTGCTTGCCATGCGGGGTGGTATGCTCCCGGCTGGACTGAATATGAGGAGAAACTGTATGGCTAGTGGCTGGTGGAGCGTCCTGAAGACCGTCCCGTGGAGCGAAGTGATCAACGCGGCGCCGCAAGTGGCGACCGGTGCGCGCAGGCTGTGGGATACGGTGGCGCGCAAGTCCGGCGGCGCGGCCGGCATGGCCCCGGAGCCGACGATGGGCGAGGAGCCCCAGGAAGACTATTTCGGCACCCTCGTCATGCGCGTCGAGCGCAACGAAATGAGCCTGGCCGAGCTGCGTACCCAGATGCTGCAGGCTTCCGAGATCATCGCCAACATGGCCGACCAGAACGCCCAGTTGATCGCCAAGATGGACGCGGCGCGCAATCGCATGCTGTGGCTGAGCGTGGCGACCGGAGTGTCGTCGATACTGGCGCTGGTGGCGCTGGCGCTGGTCGTTGCCCGCACCTAGGCCCGCATGAAAATCGTCCTGATCCTGGCGAGCCTGTTCGTCTTCATTTCCCTGCTGCTCAACGGGGCGCGGCGCAAAGGAAAACTGAACAGCAAGGCCGACCGCGCCGTCGCCGAGCTGGCGACCTCGATGCGCATCTTTGTCTATGGCCTGCTGTTCTTCGTGGGACTGGTCTGCCTGGCGGTAGCCTACGAGTCCATTTATTGATGCTTTGCTGCAGCTTTGTGCGAACACGCTGACAAACACGCGGGAAAAACCGGCGCTTGTAGGTCCCAATAGCGGGCTTATGTTGGTTACGTTCTCTGGTGGATAGTTCCACCTCTCCGCGTGTCTCCAGCTCAGTGTTGACTGAGTTCTTTGCCGCTGTCCTTGATGGACAGCGGCATTTTTTTCGTTCGCCGACCGGGACGTGTCCGCGCCGGGTAGCTCAACCACTAACACTGTCGCTGCGGCACGTAGTACAATCCCCGCCGGCGCGGGCATGGCGAAATTGGTAGACGCATCAGACTTAAAATCTGCCGCCGCAAGGCGTGCCGGTTCGATTCCGGCTGCCCGCACCAGCTCCCGTCGTTCATGCGTGAACTAGGGCGCGACCGACACTGCCGCCACCTGGCGCGGCAGCGCTTGCGGCGCCGGCGTTTCCCGGCGCGCCGCAATCTCCCGATCCGCCCGTTCATACACACGCGCACTGTGCTGCCACCACAGCACCCCGGCCACCAGCCCGGCGGCGATCGCGACCGGCGAGGGCGCGGACAGCAAGACCATCAGGTTGTTGACGGCGGCGCCCGTCCACAGCGAACTCGAACTCTTGATGAGCATCCGCTTCTCGTCTTCCGGCAGGCGGTTGGCGTATTTCACCAGGCCGATCTTGGCGCCGGTCAGCACGAGGATTCCCACCGGCGAGGTCGGCACCAGGGGATTCATTTCCAGCGCGCCGGACGACAGCGCGAGACCGGTGCTGAGGCCGTCGGCCACGGCGGCCTGCATGGCGTTCTTGTCGAGCCGTTCGATCCGATCTTCCGCTGAAGGGACGTCCGCGCCCGCGATCTCCTGCGGCGCTCGGGAAGGCGGGCTGCCCGTCGCGCAAGCGACCAGGGCTGGGGCGACAAACAGGCAGGCGGTGGCAATCCTGGCCAGGCGGCGATACAGGGGGACGCAAAGATTTCGCATATCCAACTCCTCGCAATGACGGCTCGATCGGAAACTTGCTGCTAACCGGCAATGACTAATTAGGCAAGCTTAATAATCAGTACATACCTTTTTGATAACAAGGCAGTGCGCCAGCGCAGCGTAATAGCTGAGCAATGTCATGCAAGGTGGATACATCGGGAACTTAGCTAGAAGGCTGCGAACCGATTCCGCTTACTCATCCATTGGTCGTCCCGCCGGGATGGTGTAGCATGCCGGACGGCGGTTTACCCGTTGCCGCCGCTGCAAGAGGACAAGAATTGAACATCATCATCAATGACGAACTGCGTGCCTTCGTCGACCCGCTGACCGACATCGAATACGCTGCGCTCGAGCGCAGCCTGCTGGCCGAGGGTTGCCGCGACGCGCTGGTACTGTGGCGCGACACCCTGATCGACGGCCACAACCGCTACGAGATCTGCCAGAAGCACGGCATCCCTTTCCGTACCGTCCACAACAACAACTTCGCGTCGATCGACGACGTGATGCTGTGGATGATCGACAACCACCTGGCGCGCCGCAGCGTGTCGGACTTCCAGCGCGGCGTGCTGGCACTCAAGAAGAAAGAGATCGTCACCTCCCGCATGGCGGAAGAGATGGCGAAAGAGCCGCCCAAGCCCGAAGCCGACGACATGGATTCGCGTCCGCCGCCGCCCTGGAACACCCGCGAGGAAGTGGCCAAGGCGGCACGCGTGTCGGCCAATACCATCAGCCAGATCGAGCGCATCCAGAAAGCCGCGACGCCCGAACTGCGCGAAGCCGTGCGCACCGGCACCATCTCGATCAACGCCGCCGCCAACGTGGCGCAGCTGCCGGAGGAGGCGCAGAAGGCGGCCGTCGCGGGCGGACGCAAGGAGCTGCAGCAGGCCGCGCGCCAGGTGCGCGAGCAGAAGATGGCGACGCGCCCGAAGAAAGAGACCGTGCCGAGCGACCCGGCCGACGAATTGGCCGCCGCACGCGCGGAGATCGCTTCGCTGAAGGATCGCGTGGCGACCCTGCTGACCGAGAACGAAGTGCTCAAGCAGCGCCTGATCCACGCCGGCGTCACCCAATAAGACCATAACAAGCATAACAAGGAGACCACGCATGACCACCACCCGCACCATGCTGCCGACGATCCTGGCCTGCGCCCTCGGCGCGGCCGTTCCGGCGTTCGCCGCGCCGGCAGCCGCACCGGCCGTGAAACAGGCCGCAAGCAGCGCCGAGCTGGCGCGCTGGCAAAAGACGGCGGCGCGGGTGACCATCATGCGCGACAAGTGGGGCATCCCCCACGTGTTCGGCAAGAGCGACGCCGACGCGGTGTTCGGCCTGCTGTACGCCCAGGCCGAGGACGATTTCAATCGCGTCGAACTCAACTACATCAATGCGATGGGCCGCCTGGCCGAGGTCGAGGGCGAGAAGGAAGTCTGGCGCGACCTGCGCATGAAGATGTATATCCAGCCGAGCGACATGCAGGCCAAGTACGCGGCCAGCCCGGCCTGGCTGAAGGAACTGATGAATGCCTTCGCCGACGGCCTGAACTACTACCTGCACACGCACCCGGAAGTGAAGCCGAAGCTGATCACCCGCTTCGAGCCCTGGATGGCGCTGAGCTTCAGCGAAGGCAGCATCGGCGGCGACATCGAATCGATCGACCTGAAGGACCTGGAGCGCTTCTATGGCAAGCGCCATGTGGCGCAAAAAGTGGCGGCGCTGGAGAATGCCTTCGACGCCGAACCGCGCGGCTCCAACGGCTTCGCCATCGCCCCCAGGCTGTCAAAGACGGGCAATGCGCTGCTCCTGATCAACCCGCACACCTCCTTCTACTTCCGTCCCGAAGTGCACATGGTGAGCGAAGAGGGCCTGAACGCCTACGGCGCCGTGACCTGGGGCCAGTTCTTCATCTACCAGGGCTTCAACGACAAGGCCGGCTGGATGCACACCTCGGGCGGCGGCGACGTCATCGACGAGTACCTGGAAACCGTGGCCGAGAAGGGCGGTAAATACTTCTATCAGTATGGAAGTGAACAGCGCCCGGTACAGGCAAGGCAGATCACGCTGCCCTACAGGACCGCGTCCGGCGCCATGGCCAGCAAGATCGTGACGGCCTATTTCACCCACCACGGCCCGATCGTGCGCGAGGAGGGCGGAAAGTGGGTGGCCGTCAGGATGATGGACGAGCCGCTCAAGGCCCTTACCCAGTCGTACACGCGCACCAAGGCGCGCGACTACGATGCCTTCTACAAGGCGATGGAGCTGCGCACAAATTCCTCGAACAACACCGTGTACGCGGATGCGAAGGGCAACATCGCCTACTTCCACGGCAACTTCATCCCGAAACGCGACCCGCGCTTCGACTGGAGCAAGCCGGTGGACGGCAGCAGCCCCGCCACCGAATGGCAGGGCCTGCACGCCATCAAGGAAACCATTACCCTGTTCAACCCGGCCAGCGGCTACATCTCGAACACCAACAACTGGCCGTTCAGCGCTTCCGGCGCGAGCAGCCCGAAGCGCCAGGACTGGCCCGACTACATGTGGTCGCTGCCGGAAAACGCGCGCGGCCGCCATGCCGAGCGCGTGCTCAAGGACGCCAAGGGCTTTACCCTGGACAGCCTGATCGCCGCCGCCTACGACAGCCACCTGACCGCCTTCGAGCCGCTGGTGCCGCAACTGCTGATGGATTACGACGCCCTGGCAGCGAACGACCCGCGCAAGGCGCTATTATCGGCCCAAGTGGCCAGCCTGCGCGGCTGGGACCTGCGCTTCGGCGTCGACTCCAAGCCGACCTCGCTGGCGATCTACTGGGGCCAGGACATGGTGGCCCAGCACGCGCCGCGCGCCCGCGCCGAGGGCATGCCGACGGTCGACTTCATCACGCACAAACTGAACGCGGATGAGCGCCTGGCCTCGCTGCAGCGGGCCTCCGACAAGCTCACTGCCGACTTCGGCACCTGGCAGACCCCCTGGGGCGAGATCAACCGCTTCCAGCGCATCAGCGGCGACATCGACCAGCAGTACGACGACAGCAAGCCGAGCTGGCCGGTCGGCTTCGCCTCGGCCAACTGGGGTTCGCTGGCCTCGTTCGGCATGGTGGCCAAGCAGAAGACCAGGCGCATCTACGGCGACCGCGGCAACAGCTTCGTCGCGGTGGTGGAATTCGGCCCGCGCGTGCGCGCCAAGAGTATCCTTGCAGGCGGCAACAGCAACAACCCGGCCTCGAAGCACTTCGCCGACCAGGCCGAGATGTACAGCCGCGGCGAGTTCAAGGACGTGCTGTTCTACAAGGAAGACATCGAAAAGCACCTGGAGCGCAAGTACCACCCGGGGGAGTAACCCGTAGGGTGGGCGGCTATGCCGCCCACGCGGTCAACAGGCGCCAGAACCTTCGCAACGCATCGAGCGCCTGCTATCGCCGCGTGGGCGGGAGACCCGCCCACCCTACAAAACCGATCGGAAGGCAACGGTCAGTGAGGAGATCGTGACATGCGGATGAGCGAACGCCACAAGATGCTGGAGGGCCAGCCCTACCATGCCAGCGATCCCGAGCTGGTGGCCGAGCAGGCCCTCACCGCGGCCTGGCTGGCGCGCTATAACGCCGCGCTGGGCCAGCCGGTCCCGGTCTGGCGCAGCCTGCTGGCCGAGCGCCTGGCCGCGGTGGGCGAGGGCAGCATCGTGCGTCCTCCCTTCCATTGCGACTATGGCTGGAACATCCGCATCGGCAGCCGGGTCTTCATCAATTTCAACTGCATCATCCTCGACGTCGCCCGCGTCGGCATCGGCGACGACACCCGCATCGGCCCGGCGGTCCAGATCTACACCGCCGAGCATCCGCTCGACCCGCAGCAGCGCCGCAGCGGCCTGGAATCCGGCCGGCCGGTCACGATCGGCAGCAACGTCTGGATCGGCGGCGGCGCCATCATCCTGCCGGGCGTCACGATCGGCGACGACGCCGTGATCGGCGCCGGCAGCGTGGTGACCCACGACGTGCCGGCGGGCGGGCGCGTGGCCGGCAATCCGGCCCAGCTGCACGCCGGCTGAACGGGCCCGGAGGCTGGTGTCGGGGCAGTCCTGCTTGTTATAATCCGGTAATTATTCGTATATTCGTATCGATTCGTTTCAGGGCAGGGCCGTGGCAAAACTCTATTTCAGGTACTCGGCGATGAACGCCGGCAAATCGACCGCCCTGCTGCAGGTCGCCCACAACTACGAAGAGCAGGGCCAGCAGGTCAAGCTCTACACGGCGGCCATCGACAACCGCTACGGCGTCGGCCTGATCACCTCGCGCCTCGGCCCGCAGCGCCAGGTCGACCTGTTCGACAGCGATACCGATTTCCTGGCCAGCGCGCCGCCGGTCGCCTGCATCCTGGTCGATGAAGCCCAGTTCCTCAGCACGGCGCAGGTGCAGCAGTTGCACCAGGTCGCCCAGGTGCGCGGCATCCCGGTGATCTGCTACGGCCTGCGCAGCGACTTCCGCGGCGAGCCGTTCCCGGGCTCGGCCTACCTGCTGGCGCTGGCCGACGACATCGAGGAAATCAAGAACATCTGCAGCTGCGGCAAGAAGGCGACCATGAACATCCGCGTCGATGCCGAAGGGCGCCGCATCCGCGAGGGCGAGCAGGTTTCAATCGGCGGCAACGAAAGCTATCGCCAGGCCTGCGGCCGCTGCTTCTACTCCGGATCGCATTGACATGAGCCTGGCGGGTTGGTCGGACCTGCTGCTCTACCTGCTACCCTCGGCCGCGCTGGCGCTGCTGCTGTGGATCGGATCGGGCGCGCATCCCTTCTTCTTCGTGTTCACGGCCGCCGGCACCCTGTGCCACGAGCTGGCGCACTTCTCGGTCGGGCTGCTCACCAATGCCGAGCCGATCGGTTTGAGTGTGATTCCCAAACGCATCAAGAAGCCGGGCAAGGGCCACAACTGGGAACTCGGCTCCGTCACCTTCGCCAACCTGCGCTGGTACAACGCGGCGCCGAGCGCGCTGGCGCCGCTGCTGGTGCTGGTGCTGCCCTTCGCCGTGGCCTGGTGGCGCACCCGGCACGGCCTGGTGTTCGAGCCGGTCGACCTCGCGCTGGCGTTTTTCCTGGCGCCGCAATTCCTGTCCTTCTGGCCTTCTCCGGTGGACTGGCGCCTGGCGGCGCGTTCCTGGCCCTGGATCCCGGTCCTGCTGCTTGCCGGATTCGCCACGGTTTTCCGCGACGAACTGCTCCAGCTTGTCAAAGGATGAATGCCTGGCTTACGCCAGCCTTAATTAATGGGCGTAAATGCGCATACGCTGGCTCTGCCTTCCCCCGGCTTCCTGTAGAATGGCCCGCAAAGGGCGTATTGACCGGCCCGCCGCCGGTCGCGCCGAGGCATGGAATACCGTTTCGGAGAGACGACGAATGAAGAAGCACCACCTGTTCATGGCCGCGATGGCCTTTGCGATGTCCGCCCATGTGGTGACGGCGCAGCCCGAAAAGGAAAAGGTCGCCGCCGCCGTGCCGGCCAAGGCTGCAGGCCTAGGTGCCGGGTCGGCCGCTGCCACGCTGCAGATGAAGCCGCTTGCCGAGCAAACCCAGGCGGCGCTGTGGGCATCGCGGGTGCTCGGCCGCTACCACTACAAGGCGGTGCCGCTCGACGACGCGATGTCGGTCAAGATCTTCGACAACTACTTCGAAGGGCTCGACAGCGAGAAGCTGTATTTCGTCCAGGCCGACCTCGACCGGTTCGCTTCGCTGCGGACCAGGATGGACGACGCCATCAACAACGAGGACCTGACCGGTCCCTTTGCCGTCTTCAACCTGTTCCAGCAGCGCTATAACGAGCGCATGAACTACGCGCGCCAGCTGCTCAAGACCCGCCCCGACTTCACCCTCGACGAGTCGATCGAACTCGACCGCGAGAAGTCGCCCTGGGCCAAGAGCGAAGACGAAGTCCGCGAGCTGTGGCGCAAGCGCGTCAAGAACGACTGGCTGCGCCTGAAGCTCGCCGGCAAGGAAGAAAAAGCCATCCGCGAGACGCTCGACAAGCGCTACGAGAACTACATGACCCGCATGCGCAAGTTGAACAACGAGGACGTGTTCCAGATGTTCATGAACGCGTATGCCACCGCGATCGAGCCGCACACCAATTACCTGGGCCCGCGCTCGGCCGACAATTTCGACATCGCCATGCGCCTGTCGCTGGAAGGCATCGGCGCCGTGCTGCAGACGCGCGACGAATACACCATCATCCGCGAGATCGTGCCGGGCAGCCCGGCCGCGCTGTCGGGCAAGCTGAAGGTCGGCGACCGCATCGTCGGCGTGGCCCAGGGCGACAAGCCCTTTACCGACGTGCTGGGCTGGCGCATCGACGACGTCGTGCAGCTGGTGCGCGGCGAGAAGGGCACCACGGTCCGCCTCGACGTCCTGCCCGGCGACGCCGGTCCGGACGCCAAGCACGTGAGCGTGTCGATGGTGCGCAAGAAGATCAGCATGGAAGAGCAGGCCGCCAAGAAATCGATCATCGAGGTCAAGGACGGGGCCTTCAAGCGCCGCATCGGCGTGATCTCGCTGCCGACCTTCTACCTCGACTTCGAGGCGCGCCGCCGCGGCGACAAGGATTACCGCAGCGCCACCCGCGACGTGGCCCGCATCCTGGGCGAACTCAAGAAGGAGAAGGTCGACAACGTCCTGATCGACCTGCGCAACAACGGCGGCGGCTCGCTGACCGAGGCGATCGAACTGACCGGCCTGTTCATCGACAAGGGCCCGGTGGTCCAGCAGCGCGATGCCCAGGGCCGCGTCGAGGTCGAGTCCGACCTCCAGCCGGGCCTGGCCTGGGACGGCCCGATGGGCGTCCTGATCAACCGCGGCTCGGCCTCGGCATCGGAAATCTTCGCCGCCGCGGTGCAGGACTACGGTCGCGGCCTGGTGATCGGCGAACCGAGCTTCGGCAAGGGCACGGTGCAGACCCTGATCGACCTGGACCGCTTCTCGCCGGCCGAGAAGGTGCGCTACGGCGAGCTGAAGATGACCATCGCGCAGTTCTTCCGCATCAACGGCGGCACCACCCAGCTGCGCGGCGTGACGCCGGACATCAAGTTGCCGGTGCTGACCGACCCGGAAAGCTTCGGCGAGTCCTCGTATGCCAACGCGCTGCCCTGGGTGGCCATCAAACCGGCCAGCTATACGGCCGCGGGCGACCTCAAGGAGCTGATCGGCCCGTTGCAGAAGCGCCATGAAGCCCGTATTGCGAAGGACAAGGAGTTCCAGTTCCTGCAGGAAGACATCGCCGAAGTGCTCAAGATTCGCAAGGAGAATTCGATCTCGCTGAACGAGACGGTGCGCCGCAAGGAGCGCGACGCCCAGGATGCCCGCGCCAAGCTGCGCGAAGCACGCCTGGCCGGCGCCAGCGGCACCAGCAGCGACGAGCCGGCCGCAGGCCCGGCCGGCAAGGAAGCGCGCGGCAAGGTGCCGGCCCCGACCAAGCCGGCCAAGGCGGTGACCGCCGTGCGCGGCACACCGCGCCAGGACGATGGCCTGCAGTACGACGAGCGCGACCTGCAGGCGGAGCTGGCAGCGGAAAAGGCAGCCAAGGACGCCAAGGACATCCTGCTGCAGGAAGCCGCCAACATCCTGGCCGACGAAGTCGGGATGCTGCGTACCGATACCCGCCTGGCCTCGCGCGCCATGCCTTACATGGCTTCGCGTAACGGCAACTGAGCGGCGCAGCGCGCCGCCTGAACCGGTGACATGGCCGGGTCCTGCTTGCAGGGCCCGGCCATTTTCTTTGGTTTTGCCAAACCCTCGTGACTTGCTTCCAGTGCAATTTCATTTTGGATAGTAAGTTATCTTAAAAGAAATGATTTCCACGGTTAACCGCTCCAACCTATCCCTCGCCAATCTTCCGAGTAGGATCAATCCTACTGAATTTCGAGTGTTTTTCTCGGATTCATACCCCGCGCACTGTTGAGCTGGGCTTAAAGCTGAGTTTTTTTTGGCTGTGGTAGGATAACTCTACGGTTGTAAGAACAACAATTGAATACCAACTCAGGAGTTATTGCTATGTTAATTCGCCGCCTTGTCATCGCAAGTCTTATCGCCGGCGCAGCTACCGCCCAGGCCGGTACCATCACCACCCCGGCTGCCCAGCCGTCGAACGTCGTCAGTGGTTGGACTACCGGCAACGGTACCGACGTGCTCGGTTCTGGTGTCCTGCAAGGCAACCTGAACCTGGTGGCCGGCGTGTCGCATACCGCGAACGCCAGCCTGGCCGACATCCTGTACGGCAAAGTCGCCGGCAGCGTGCAGCAGGTCGAAGGCCAGACCAAGCTGTTCTTCCAGCGCGGTATCGAGGCAAACTACCTGCTGGCGTCGGGCCACGGCATTCTGGCCGCCACCGCGGGTACCGGCAAGTCGGTGGTCGGTGACGCTTATGGCGCCATCATTTCGGATGGCGTGAGCAAGGCGCCGGGCTTGACCGGCGGCGGCAATCAGAGCTCGGGCGGCGGCAACAGCGCTCCGGGCCTCGTCACGGGCGGCGATCTCACGAGCACCATCCCGCCGGCCGGCCAGGGCAACGGCATGAACGACAGCACTTCCGGCCAGCTCCCGGGCAACGGCAATGGCAGCGGGAATGGTATCGACAACGGCAACGGCATCGGCAACGGCGCCCTGAACGGCAACGGCAATGGCATCGGCAACGGCCAGGGTAATGGCCTGGGCAACGTCGCCAACCAGGAAGGCCAGGCGGCCGAAGTTCCGGAGCCTTCGAGCATCGCCCTGATGCTGCTGGGCATGATGGGCGCGGGCGCGATCACCCGCCGCCGCAGCCGCTGACCCTGTCGCATGCAGGGCGCCAGTCCGTCCTGCATGCTTCCAAATTTCTAACTAGTCAGCAAAACTGTCGGGTACAATCCTTGTGAACGACCGTGCTTTTTAAGGCGGCGACAACAAGGAGACGACATGGACCTGCACTACACGGACGAGGACCTGGCCTTTCGCGACCAGGTCCGCGCCTTCCTCGATTCCCACTTGCCGAAAGACCTGCAAGCCAAGGTGCTCAAGCACCTGCGGCTGAGCAAGGACGACTTCGTCCGCTGGCACCGGATCCTTGCCGAACAGGGCTGGGTGGCGCCGGGCTGGCCCGTCGAGTTCGGCGGCCCCGGCTGGACACCCGTGCAGCGCCATCTCTTCGAGGAAGAGTGCGCCCGTGCCGGCACCCCTCGCGTGATGCCCTTCGGGATCGACATGGTCGCTCCCGTCATCATGGCGTTCGGCTCCCAGGAGCAAAAGGATTATTTCCTCCCTCGCATCCTGTCCTGCGAGGACTGGTGGTGCCAGGGCTATTCCGAGCCGGGTGCCGGTTCCGACCTGGCCTCGCTCAAGACCACGGCCGTGCGCGGCGTGGACGCACAGGGCGAGCACTACATCGTCAACGGCCAGAAGACCTGGACCACGCTGGCACAGCACGCCGACATGATCTTCTGCCTGGTCCGCACCGACCCCGCCGTGCGCAAGCAGGAGGGCATTTCCTTCCTGCTGATCGACATGCATGCGCCCGGCGTCACGGTACGCCCGATCATCATGCTTGACGAAGACCACGAGGTGAACGAAGTCTTCTTCGACAACGTCCGGGTGCCGGCGGCCAACCTGGTCGGCGAGGAAAACCGCGGCTGGACCTACGCCAAGTACCTGCTGGGCCACGAACGCACCGGCATCGCGGCGGTCGGCCGCAGCAAGCGCGAACTGGCCTTCCTCAAGCGCCTGGCGCGCCGCGAGCAAAAGAATGGCCGCCCGCTGCTCGAAGACCCGCTGTTCGGCGCCAAGGTCGCGGACCTGGAGATCGAACTGATGGCGCTGGAAATGACCGTGCTGCGCGTGCTGGCCAAGTCCAGCAAGGCCCCGGGACCCGAGGCCTCGGTCTTGAAGGTGCGCGGCACCGACATCCAGCAGGCCCTCACCGAGCTGATGCTGGAAGCGGCCGGTCCGCTGGCCTTGCCCTTCGATCCCGGCTACCTGGAGGGCGAACACGAGCACAGTGTCGCGGGCGACGACGATGCCGCCCCGCTCGCGTCCTACTACTTCAACTACCGCAAGACCTCCATCTATGGCGGCTCGAACGAAATCCAGCGTAACATCATCTCCCAGATGATCCTGGGGCTGTAAGGAGAAGCACCATGCATTTCGACTTCAAGGAAGAGCAGCTCCAGTTCGCCGACGCGCTCAAGCGCTGGATCGGCCGCGACTACGGTTTCGAGCAGCGCCGCGCCATCGTCGCCTCCAGCCAGGGGACATCCGATGCGGCCTGGGCCACGCTGACCGAGCTGGGCATGACGGCGCTGCCGGTGCCGGAAGCCCACGGCGGATTCGACGGCACCGCGGTCGACCTGTTCGTGGTCATGCGCGAGCTGGGCCGCGGCCTGGTGGTGGAGCCGTATTTCGCCACCGTGCTGGGCAGCCAGTTCCTCAAGCTGGGCGGGGCGCACGGCCCGCTCCTGGAACAGGTGGCGCAGGGCAGCCTGAAGCTGGCCTGCGCGCTGGGCGAGCGGCAGGCGCGCCACGAGCTGTGCGACATCGCGACCCGCGCGCAAGCCGTCGACGGCGGCTGGCGCCTGGATGGCGAGAAGACGGCGGTCGTGCATGGCCTCGAGGCCGGCGTGCTGGTGGTCTCGGCACGTAGCGCCGGCAGCCAGCGCTATGAGGCAGGCATTACCCTGTTCGCGCTGCCGGCGGATGCTCCCGGTGTGCAGCTGACCGGCTTGCGCACGCTCGACGGCCAGCGCGCGGCAAACCTGCGCCTGGACGGCGTGCAGCTGGGGCCGGACGCCGTGATCGGCACGCCAGGATCCGGCTGGGACATCCTGGAAGCGGCGGCGGACTTCGGCGCCGGCCTGCTGTGCGCCGAGGCGCTGGGCGCGATGGAAGCGCTGTTCGAGGCCACGCTGGACTACCTCAAGACGCGCCAGCAGTTCGGCGTCCCGATCGGCAAGTTCCAGGCGCTGCAGCATCGCATGGCGGACATGGTCATCCACCTGGAGCAGGCGCGCTCGATGGCGCTGCTGGCGGCCGTGACCCTGGATGGCCTCGACGCCGGCGAGCGCCGCCGCGTGGTGTCGGCGGCCAAGTACCGCGTCGGCCAGGCGGCCCGCTTCATCGGCCAGCAGGCGGTGCAGCTGCATGGCGGCATGGGCGTGACCGACGAACTGGCGGCCGCGCACTACTTCAAGCGCCTGTCCATGATCGAGCTGACCCTGGGCGACCGCGACCACCACCTGGCGCGCTTCATGGCGCAGCCGGGCTTCCGGCAAGCCGCGTAAGGAGGACACATGGCGCGTCAATGGTATTTCGAAGATTTTCATCCCGGCCAGGAGATCGATCTTGGCGAGCGCAGCGTCAGCGAGGAGGAGATCGTCGCCTTTGCCCGGCAGTTCGATCCGCAGCCCTTCCATGTCGACCGCGACGCGGCCCAAGGGTCGATCTACGGCGGCGTGATCGCCAGCGGCTGGCACACCTGCAGCCTGATGATGCGGATGGTGGTCGACGGCCTGATGTGCTCGGCCTCGAGCATGGGCTCGCCGGGCCTGGACGGGGTGCGCTGGCTGCGCCCACTGCGCGCGGGCGACACGATCAGGGTGCGCTACCTCACCACCCAGGTCAAGGCGTCGAACTCGAAGCCGGACCGCGGCGTGGTCTGGTCGAAGTGGACCGCCACCAACCAGCACGGCGAGGAGATCTGCACCATCGAAGGCATGGGCATGTTCGGGCGCCGCCCCGGGGGAGGGGACGATGCCTAGGACGATTGCGTTCGCGGAGCTGCCGCGACTGGTGGGAAGCGAGGTCGCCGTCTCGAACTGGTTCGAGGTCGGCCAGGAGCGCATCAAGGCCTTTGCCGAGGCGACCGAAGACCGCCAATGGATCCACGTCGATCCCGAGCGTTGCGCCCGCGAGTCGCCCTTCGGCGCACCGGTGGCGCACGGCTTCCTGACGCTGTCGCTGCTGCCCGCGATGCTGGAAAGCGCGCTGGCGATCGAGGGCATGCGCATGGGGCTCAACTACGGGCTGAACCGAATACGCTTTCCGGCGCCGCTCCCGAGCGGGAGCCGGGTGCGGGGCAGGTGGCTGCTGGCGGCCTGCGATCCGATCGAGGGCGGGGTGCAGCTGACGTGGGGCGTGAGCGTCGAACCCGACGGGGAGGGCGCCAAGCCGGTGTGCGCCGCCGAGTTCCTGATACGCGCCTACACCTGAATCGCCGTAGTTTCTTTCCTTGCGTTAGCCCTGAGACCGTCGCACGCCCCGCCGGGGCCTACGACTTCCGGCGAAGGCCCACTGCTGTCCGGGATAATTTGAAGAGGAGT
>JAEAMF010000398.1_pt1 | contig 57142 bp, 57 predicted proteins | sample 8958721 | NCBI WGS metagenome assembly JAEAMF01 (sample SAMN16933255, study PRJNA681124) | bioreactor sludge metagenome | isolation source: anaerobic bioreactor treating anionic surfactant - SDBS | place: India: Bengaluru | collected 2019-02-28
GGTGAACTGGTTGCGCATGCCGATCAGCATCTTCACCAGCAGGTACTGGCTGGCGTTGGTGTCCTGGTATTCGTCCACCAGCAGGTAGCGCACGCGGTTCTGCCATTTTTCCAGGATGTCGGCGTGTTCCTGGAACAGCTTCACCGGCAGCAGGATGAGGTCGTCGAAGTCCACCGCGTTGAACGCCTTGAGCGTACGCTGGTAATGGGCATAGACGATGGCGGCGGTCTGTTCCTTGGGGTTGCGCGCTTTTTCCAGGGCTTCTGGAGGCAGCACCAGGTCGTTCTTCCAGGCGCCGATCATGTTCTTGATCTCGTCGACGCCGTCGTCCCCGGAGTACTCCTTCTGCATGATGTCGGTCATCAAGGCCTTGACGTCAGTTTCGTCGAAGATCGAGAAACCCGGCTTGTAGCCCAGCCGCTGATGCTCCTTGCGGATAATGTTCAGGCCCAGGTTATGGAAGGTCGAGACGGTCAGGCCGCGCCCTTCGCCGCCGCGAAGCAGGGTACCGACCCTTTCCTTCATCTCCCGCGCGGCCTTGTTGGTAAAGGTCATTGCCACGATGTACTGGGCACGGATGCCGCAGTTCTGGATCAGGTGGGCGATCTTGCGGGTGATCACGCTGGTTTTGCCGGAGCCGGCACCGGCGAGCACCAAAAGTGGGCCGCCGACGTAGCTCACGGCTTCTTGTTGCCGGGGGTTGAGTCGGGACATGGGGGAACCTGGGGTCGCCTGAAAATAGCCGGGCATTTTAGCAGGCGCGACGAGATTGTGCCGCGACCGTCTGACAGTGTGACGTAGCACGCGATCTAAATTTGCTGGTTCTGTTACTTTCCCGCAGGATGCGCTGCAAAGTGTGTGGATGTCGGCAAAGGAATGGCATGTGTTTAAGTGAAAATCATTACTACTAATGATTTAGGATAGGGCATCCCTGCTACTCATCGTCATTTAGACTGCGTCAACGTGCTAAGGAGCCAGCTTGTCTACGCCTGTCGAACCTTTGCGTTTGCTCCTGCTGGCTGATGAGCCTAGCTGGGCCGCGGCGCTGCAACACTGCTTGCAGCCGCTGGCCGGTAGTGCCGTGCTGATCAATGCGCCGAACTGGGAGTCGGTCGACAGCTTGTTTGTCAGTGACCGCAATGCGCTGGTGCTGGCCACTCCTGCGCTGCAACCGGCGCCAGGTCGTTGCGACCTGCCCATGCTGCTGCTGTTGGAAGAAGAACCTGTGCAGCCCCCGCTGGGTGTCAGCGACTGGTTGGTGCGTGAAGCGCTGAGCACCGATACCCTGCGGCGTTGTCTGCGCCATGTGCGTGAGCGTGGCGTGCTGGAGGCCACCTTGCAGCGCCTGGCCGAGCAGGACCCGCTGACCGGCATCGCCAATCGTCAGGGTTTCCAGACCCTGCTCACCGCACGCCTGGCCGATAACGAAGGTCGCGGTGTCGCCCTTGGCCACCTCGACCTGGACAACTTTCGGCACGCCAACGACGCCTTGGGTCACCAGGCGGGCGATCGCCTGATCCTGCAAGTGGTCGGTCGGCTCAAAAGCCAGCTTGAAGCGGGTGATCAGGTGGCGCGTCTGGGCAGTGATGAATTTGCCCTGCTGATTGATACCCGCCGTGAGCCGCAACGTGCCGAATGGATGGCTGAACGTATCGTCGAAGCATTGGCCGAGCCTTACTGGATCGATGGTGAAAGCCTCTTGCTTGGCTGCAGCCTGGGCGTCGCGCATGCCCGTGCCGAGGGCGGTGCAGACCCACTGATGTGGCATGCCCATATCGCCATGCAGCAGGCCAAGGGCACCCAGGGGTGTACGTTCCATGTGTTCAACGAGCGTATCAATCGCCATGCGCGCAGCCTGGCCGACCTGGAAACCGAACTGCGCCGCGCCTTGCGCCGTGACGAACTGGAGTTGCACTACCAGCCTCGTTTTGACCTGAAAAGTGGCCAGATCGTCGGGCTTGAGGCGTTGGTACGCTGGCGGCATGCCGAGCGAGGCCTGCTGCCGCCCAGCGAGTTCGTGCCGCTGGCCGAACAGAGCGGGCTGATCGTGCCGTTGGGGTACTGGGTGATCTCCCGTGCCCTGCGTGACATGCAGGCACTGCGTGAGCATGGGGTGGCCCCTCTGCATATGGCGGTTAACCTGTCGTTCCGCCAGTTCCAGGACAGCCAGTTGCTGGCCACCTTGAGCCGGTTGATCGTCCAGCATGGGGTTGATGCGCGTTGGCTGGAGTTTGAGTTGACCGAGACGGCCGTGATGCGCCGTAGCGATCTGGTCAAACAGACCATGGATGCGCTGGGACGGCTTGGCGTGCGTTTCTCCCTGGATGACTTTGGTACCGGGTTCTCGTCGTTCGTGCACCTCAACAGCCTGCCGATTACCTTGCTCAAGGTGGACCGCAGCTTTGTCGGTGGTATGGAGCAGCGCGAAGAAAACCGCCAATTGGTTCACGCCATGATCAACCTGGCGCACAACCTGAAGCTGGAAGTGGTGGCCGAAGGGGTTGAGACTGAAGAGCAGATGGCGTTGCTGCGCAGCTTCGACTGCGACCAGGCGCAGGGCTACCTGATCAGTCGTCCGCTCCCGATCGACGAATTGCTGGCCTACCTGACGCAAGGCGCTGCTCCCCTGAAAGCGACTGTGTAGGCGCTGGCCTCAAGGGAGCAGGCTTGCCTGCGAGGGTGTTGGTTAAGCGTCTGCAGCGCGGTGTGCCGGGGTCTCGCTCTAGCGCGCTTCAATACCATCAAGCAGCGCGTCCACCAACCCTTTGGCCATTTCAACCGAGTGCAGTGTCGAGCGCAGCAGGTTCCTGTTGGGCGTTTTCGTTTCGGTCAACAGCGTGTCGGCAGTATCGTAGGCGCAGCCCAGGTAGAGTGAAACGTGTACCAGAGCATCATGGGCAGCGATGCCGGGGCATACGGAGAAAAGCGGGGCGTGGCCAGCGGCGCAGCTGCCGAAAATCGTTTGGGCGGTGACATAGGTGTGATCGAGGGGCGGATCGGGGACGATCTTTTTCATGACGAGTTCTCCTGTGAGGATGAAGCTGCGTCCACTCGTTACCACACGAGAGGGTGGCAGCTGTACGCGGGGTGGTAAACCGGGGCACAGGAACATCCGGCAGGCCGTGAGGCCTCCCGCGCACAGCCGCCATAAATGGCCGAAGACTGATGACGTTGTACCCGGGTTACCACACCCGATCGCTGTACATTCAGCGACGAAGCCAGCCTAGAGGGCCTGGTTTCCGGGGACAAGTCATCACGCATAGACAGACTGCGTAGGGTATTTCCTAGGACGCAAGATCAGCCAGCCATTTTGCCTATTCGAATCAAAATCTAACATTTGAGTCATTAAAAGACGGTGAGCCAACATACTTGGCGCGTACCTCTCGATACCCTTTCTGTTGGGGCCGTGAGGTATTTGCATTGGGTTGGATTTCTGCTAGACATATAACCGTCGTTGATATCGTTTTGACTTTACGCTCGTGTGGCATGGGCAATCCAGCCATGGAGTAGAGGCGAAACCGTCGAAAAGGCTGGAGTTCTCCCGACGGGTTTCAAACAGGATGAACGTTTCAATTGGAGGCACGGATGTCGCCGTTGACTGCGCAACACTTTTCGGGAATTGCGACAGGTCACTTCACTGACAAAGCAAACCCATTTCTCCGTTCACCCAATCTTCTGAAGTGTCGACACCGTCTCGATACCGTGTTCCGGAGGGTGGCGTCTTTTGCCCAGGCCCATCCCAATAATCGCCAGCGGTTTTATGATTAAAAAGTGCACGTGAGCACAAGGTTCGTTATTGCCTTGGGCTGCGATGTGCATTGCGTGCGTTGAGGTTAATCAGTTGAGTCTTAACTACATGCTTTTCTAAGGAAAGGAGCGGGGGATGTCAGATTATTTTTTGGGTGAAATTCGCTGGTTTCCGACGAGTTGGGCGCCCAGCGGGTGGCTTACATGTGATGGACGAGACATGACAATCGCTCAGAACCAGGCCTTGTATGCCTTGCTTGGCACAAGGTACGGAGGGAATGGGGTAACGACGTTCAAGCTACCGGACTTGCGCGGCCGTGCGGCCCTGCACTATAGCGGGGTTCAACCTGATTACATACTTGGAGCCAAGGCGGGTGTTGAAACAGTCGCGCTGACTGCTGCACAAATGCCTGCACATACCCACGCCTTTAATGCATCAACGGCAGAGGGAACGGCTCCGCAGCCGAAGGGCAATCTTCTGGCGGATGCCGCTGCAGCGGGTGGCGTGAGTGACCCACGTCTTTATGGGGCGCCCGGCGCCATGATCCCGCTGAACAATGAAAGTGTATCGGTGTCAGGCAGTAGTGCAGCGCATGCAAACATGCAGCCGTTCCTGGTGCTCAATCCTTGTATTGCCGTCTCGGGCATATTCCCGCCACGCAGCTGACGCTAGTTGACCCCAGCATTGAGGAATCAAAGACATGGTTGATTGTTATGTAGGTGAAGTGCGTTTGTTTGCTGGCTCGAGAGTCCCCGACAACTGGCATGCGTGTGATGGCACTCAGCTGTCGATCAGCGGCAACGAGGTGTTGTATTCCGTGATTGGCACGACCTATGGCGGAAATGGGGTGACGACATTCGCGCTTCCTGATTTACGCGGTCGTGTGCCTATCGGGCAGGGGCAGGGATTAGGACTGACGGCCAGGGGTATCGGTGTGGCCAGTGGTGCTGAGGTAGTGGCCTTGGACCCGTCACAGATGCCAGCGCACGCGCATGTAATCATGACTGCGGGTGCAGACGCTAGTGCTGCCACGCCAGGGCCAGCGGTGACCTTGGCCAATACGGTTTCACCTTTAGCCCAGTACCTCAAGAGTGGCGCAGCTTCTTCACAGCAAGTACAGCTGTCCGCTTCCACCGTCGCACCTGTGGGATCAGGTCAGGCGCACAACAACGTCATGCCCAGCACGGTCTTGACGTACATCATTGCCCTGGTCGGTATCTACCCAACACAATCTTGATATCAGGAAAGCTCAACATGGATGCTTTTATCGGTGAAATCAGGTCGTTTCCTTATGGATACGTCCCTGAAGGCTGGCTGGCCTGTGACGGAACCGTTCTGTCGATACAGGCATACGCAGCGCTGTACTCGCTCATTGGCAGCAAGTGGGGAGGGGACGGCAAGCAGTCGTTCGCGCTGCCTGACCTGAGGCAGCGCGTGGTCATGGGCAGTGGTGCAGGCCCAAACCTGACCCCCCGCGCCTGGGCCGATACTACCGGGCAGGCCGCGGTAGCATTGACCGAGGCTCAGCTACCCGCTCACAGCCACTCCGTGACGGTTAAGTACCCCGTGCTCACAAGCGTGGCAACCGATATGCAGGCTACACCGGACGCCAACGCATCATGGCTGTCCAGAGTATTGGTCATGAATCAGGCGCCGCCAGCCGCAATGGCGGCCTATGCCTCAGGGGTCCCGAATGCCCAGCTTTCTGGCCAGACGTTGTCGGTTCAGGGTTCAGGAGCAGCCCATGAAAACCGACAACCCTATCTAGCGCTTGAGTTCTGCATTTGCTGGAACGGTACTTACCCTAGTTTCAGTTGACGGGGATGCGCATGTTGCCCATGGAATATCTGCTATCGGGCTTGGCATTGCGCGGCGAGAACCCTGACGACAGGCCGTTCCTGGAACGGCTTTTCGTCTCGAACCGAGCCGCAGAGCCGGGTTTTGCGGCTTGGCCGGAACAGATGCGGCATACGTTCCTGGTCAGCCAGTTTGATTTGCAGCGCCGTCATTATGCCAACGCCTATGCCGGTGGCGATTTCTATATTGTCGAACACAATGCAGGCGCTGTTGGCAGGCTTTGCCTGTTCAGGACGGATCACGATGTACGGGTGGTCGATGTATCCCTGACCCGGCAGAGCTGCGGCATCGGGCTTGGCTCGGCGTTGCTGCGTGCGGTGCAGCGTCAGGCCGGCATGCAGGGCAAGACCGTCAGCCTCAACGTGGAGATGAGCAACCCTGCTCTGCGGTTGTACCGGCGTCTGGGCTTCGAGCAGACCGGCCAGTCAGGTCCCTATTGGCATATGATCTGGCGCCCATCGACATGAGTGCCTTGACGGGCATGTCTTGTATAGCAAAAAGCAATTATGTAGGCTTTAAACCGTTTTTTTGCTGCGGATTGGCCGCAGTAAAACTTGCCAAAGGATACTGGTCGTGACCTCCCACAATACTGTTGATGCAAAGGGCGCCCAGCCCGAGAGCCAGAAAAAAGAGTGGTTTACGCCTGAGGTGCGCGATCAAAGCATTAACAGTCTTACTGAGTCCGGCAAGATCCTTTGGGCAACTGAGTCCACAGCCATGAGCGGGCCGGCTTCCTGATCTGCTTCCCGCGCAGCCGTTCGGCGACTGATATCCCCTGGCTTTTGTACGCTAGCGCTTTGTCTTTGAAGTGTTTAAACGGCTGACAGGCATCTACGATGTTCATCACGCCTCTAGCGCTCACTGGCGGCCGGCGCGTTCCTGAGTGATCGCAGCCTAGCCTTTCGTGGATTCGGGCCAAGCCATTATGAATGAGTTCATTGCTAATACACGTAGGTCCGCCTTGGTCGATTATCTTGTTTGTGGGCTCTCTGTCCGTTCCGAGTTGCTGTTGCCTGGCATCGTAAGAGCCGAGGCCCTGGTGAGCGAGCCGGATGTGCTGGTGCAACGGGCAACCGTTCCTTTGCCTTATACCCCAGAGCAGGATCACGGCCTGAATTGGCGTATCGACGGTGCCGATGTGTTGTTCCGGGTGCCGGGGATCGTTCGGTTTCTGATTGCCGGTGGCCGACAGGTTGAGTTCGAGCTCGAAGCCTCTGGCCGCGACGACGATGTTGTGCCGTTTTTTCTCAGTACCGTGGTCGGTGTGCTGCTGCATCAACGCCAGCGCCTGGTACTGCATGCGTCCGCCGTTTCTTTCAACGGTCAGGCTGTCGCGATTTGCGGGCCGAGTGGGGTGGGCAAATCCACCTTGGCGGCGGCGTTGTGCGAGGCGGGCTGCAGTTTTGTCAGTGATGATGTATCGGTCATTCACACGGCTATTGCGGGCAGGCCCTTGGTGATTCCGGACGGGCGTCAGCATCGGCTATGGGCTGATAGCGTTGAACGCCTTTCCCTGAACGACCGTCAGGGTGCAGCTGTGCGGGCCAGCCTGCAGAAGTTTCATGTGGATCCGGCCAGTGAAGGCCAACCGGTGCCCGTTCCCTTGCACGCCATCGTAGTATTGCGTGAGGCGCGGGGGGCGCACCGTCCTGGGCTTGTGCAGCTCTCGTCCGCTGATGCCGTCGCGTTGCTTCGTAATGACGTGTTCCGTGGGCTGTTCGCGTCGCGCCTGGGGCGTGATGCGCAGTTGTTTGTCCAGATAGCCGCGTTGCTAGGGCAGGTTCAGGTGTTTCGGCTTGATCGGCACGCCGATTTTGCTCGGCTTGGCGATGATGTGCGTCTGGTGCTGGGCTGTCTGGAAAGCGCCAAATGACAGCACGCGACCACGGCGTGGTGTGGCTGGCCTCCTTTCCCAAGTCAGGCAATACCTGGTTACGGCTGTTGCTGGCCAACCTGTTGTATGCCGATGAGCAGCCGGTCGATATCAACCACATCACCTTGCCGGGCAGCTCGCCCATTAGCCGCCATGCCATTGAAGCGCTGACACTTATCGATACCAGCCTGTTGACCCACAGCGAAGTGGACCGGCTACGCCCTCAGTGGACCCGATTGGCAACAGCCGATGCGACGGAACGCTCTTATATCAAAACGCACGACCTTTGGCGCCTCAACGCTGCCGGTGAGCCCATACTTGGCCGACTCACCCACAGTGTTGCGATGTATGTCGTTCGCGATCCGCGAGACGTGGCCGTGTCGCTGTCCCATCATTTCGGCTGTTCGCTCGACAAGGCCATAGGCTACCTGAATGACGGCTCTGGTGACGCAGGCCGGGTACCTCGCCGGTATGCGGCTCGATTCGATAGCGTCTTGTACAGTTGGAGCCAGCATGTGAGCAGTTGGCTTGAGCAGCGCGAGGTTCCTGTGCACCTGCTGCGTTATGAGGACTTGCTGGCCAATGGTGCGGCAGCATTTGCTGAGGCTGTTGCGTTTCTGGGCCTCGACGTGCCGGCCCAAGCCATAGAGCGTGCCGTGCACTTTGCTGCGTTCGATCAATTGCAGCGCCAGGAGCAGACGCATGGCTTTCGGGAAAAGCTTGGCCGAGCCAGCGCGCCGTTCTTCCGCTCGGGGCGGGCGGGGGCGTGGTCCGAGGTGTTATCCCCGGCACAACAAGAGCGCATTGTGTGCGCCCATCGTCCGCTCATGGAGCGTCTGGGTTACCTGTGAGCCGCGCGCGCGGTAATGGTTTTTATCGGATGACCCATACAGTCATGGAGCAGAGAAGTTAATGATCGATACAAGGCTGCTTTCAGAGGGCGTGTTCCAGCGCACCGAAGGGTTGCTCGCGGCTGAGGCGGGTGAAGAGTTGTTGATGATGAGCGTTGATCTGGGCAAGTACTTCAACCTCAATGCGGTTGGCGCCAGGATCTGGGCGCTTCTGGAGAAGCCGCTGATGGTGCAGGCCATGCTTGCTACATTGCTTGCCGAATACGATGTCACCCCTGAGGTGGCACGCCAGGAGCTGGAAACCTTTCTCGGCGCCTTGCATGAGCGCGGTTTGGTCACGGTCAGCGATGCGTTGGCTGGCTAAATATCGGCGTATATCCCGCGCCGACCGCTGGCTGACGCTGGAGGCTGCAATATCGCTCGTGTTCGCGGCGGCCATGCTCAAGGTTTTACCGTTTCGTTGGATCGCCAGAGGGGCCGGGGAGTTGTCAGGGCAAACGCAGCGGGGTGAAGTGTCGTCGCTGCCGCCCTTGCACCCTGCATTGCCGGGGCAGGTCGGGCGGGCCGTGGTGCGTGCTGCTCGGCACCTGCCATTGACGCTGCTATGCCTGCCCCAGGCCATTGCTGCCCAGCGCATGCTGCGTCGGCGTGGTATCGCCTCCACCCTGCATTTTGGTATGGCGCTCAGCACGGATGGCAGTCGCCGTATGTTGGCTCATGCCTGGCTGACTACAGGCGAGCAAGGGGTGATCGGCATACCCGCCAGCCAGGGTTTTAGCGAGCTGGCTCGTTTTTCCCAGGAAGCATCTGGCGCCCCCCCTGCTCAGTGATGTTGCAGCAACCAGGCCATGGCGCGCAGCAGCGGCATTGGCACAATGGCACCTGCGCTGGCCATGCGCGTCCGGTTCTCGGCCAGCACGAGGTGTTTTGCATCCTCGACCGTGGGCAGGTGGTCGATGCGGCGCTGTATCGCCTGCAGGTCAAAAAGATCGCCTGCGAGGGGATGGGCGCGCAGTGCTTCCATCTGCGCTTGCAGCGCGTCGCGTTGCGCCGCCTGGATCATCAGTAGTTCAGGAAATGGGCTGAGCTTGTTACGCCGCCAACGAATTTTCTCGGGCAGTACATTGGCCATGGCATCGCGGAACAGGCGTCGTTTCCATCCGCCGCGACAAAACAACGTGCTGGGTAACGACCAGGCGAACTCGACCACCCGGCGGTCCAGTAGTGGAAAAGTAAATGCGATGCCATAGCGCGCGCCCATTAGCGCCCAGTGTTCGGTCCTGCGTGCCAGGTGCGGGTGTGCCGCCAGCAGTTGCCAGCGATTGTCGACCGCATTGGCGCCGATCCTGATGCCTGGGCCGATGATGCGATGGTCGTCGAGCTTCAACATGTCTTGCAGTTTGTACGGATGAGCCCCGGCGGTAGGCCGCTGGCGCAAGAAAGCGAGGGCGGCGCCCGGTATGAGGTAAGGCAACAATTCGGCGCGTATTGTTCGAAGTGGGGATTGGCCGTGTTCGTTGGCCAGCGCCCGAAACTCTCCGGCCAGGTAGCGCCATTGCCCGCCCAGTAACGCTTCTGCCAGCGCCCCACGACCGTTGTAGGTGGCCCCTTCGTCGCCACCCCAGCCCGACAGCAGGGTCGTCACACCGTGAGCGGCGGCATGTGCGCAGACCTGGTTATCCGGAAAAGCCGGGTCGCACGGTACCAATTGATCGACATCCATGCGTGGGAAGACAAACGCTGCTTGATTGTCGATCCGGATCGGCTGCCAGGCGATGTCCGGCTCCTGACGCAATACGGCCTCGACGTAATCGCCTTCGCCTTGCAGGTCCAGCCCGGTCAGGCTGCCGGGCAGAAAGGAGTAGCCCAGCAGTGGCTGGTTTGCCTGGCGTTGCAGGCGGGCCGCCAGGACTGCCAGGGACGAAGAATCCAGGCCGCCGCTTATGTGAGCGCCTACCGGCCTTTTGGCAGGCAAGCGGCAACGCACCGCTTCGCGGACGAGCGTAGCCATTTCCTCGGCGGCTTCTTCCGGGCTGCAGGTACGCTGCCCGCCGAGGGTTGGCTCCAGTCGCCAGTGATGCTGGCGCTCGATGTGCTGCGGTGATACGCGTATCCGCTCGCCCGGTGCGAGCCGTTCGATGCCCCTGAAAAGCGAGCGCTCCGGTCCGTGCAAGGCACTGAGCAGGTCACTCAGGAAGTAGTCCTGATCAAGCTCGCGGGCGACGAAACCGCCAGCGTGGATGGCCCGGGGCAGTGAGCCGAAGGCGAACAGGTTGCCTGGCTGATGGGTGAAGAACAGTGGTCGTACCCCCATGCCATCGCGGGCGCAGGTCATGGTACGCGAACGTACATCCCAGAGCGCCACGGCGAACTCACCGAGTATGCGTTTCAGCGCTTCGGTGTGGGGGGCTTCCAGCGCTGCCAGTAGCTGCCTTTCGCCGTCGATCTGTGGTTCGTGTATACGGGCGTCGGCAGCCATCACTGCACCGCTTGCGGCGTGCGGCAACGAGGCCTCCATCCCACTGAAGTCCAGTACTGCCAGTGCGGCAGGCCCTTGCAGAAGGCGGGCGACACTTGGTGTCAAGCCTGGCTCGATCATCGCACTCACCATGCGCTCCAGGCATGTGGCCTCGGCTGCTCGGCCATCCAGATGTACAAATCCGCAAATCAAGCGCATGGGTGGGCTTCCAGATGTTCCAGTGCGATGGTGGCAAAGGGCGTATCACCCAGCGCAGTGTCGTCGATCAATTGGTGAAACAAGCATCCCCAGCCGGCGTTGGTTTCGATCAGCACGGGACCGTCAGGCGTTACCGCGACATCCCAGCCCAGAAAGACGAAACGTTCAAACGCTTGGCGATGGGCGCGTTGCACCAGTTCCACACAGGCCTGCCAGTGAGGGATCGTAAGGTCGGTGATGGCCTTGCCCGTCAACGGATGATGCGTAACCACGTCGCCCTTGGCGGTGAGGCTGCGTGTGACCTTGCCGGTTTCTGCATTGATTGCACAGAGGATGGGGCGGCGTCTGCCATGGTGTTCATCGGTGAACAGCATCATCAGTTTTGCGACCACCTGCACCTCGCCCACCAGGGTGATGCCGGTGACGATGCGCAGCGTTACCAGTGGCCCGTGGGACAGCTCCGCAAGCGTGGGATGGTTGTGCAACCAGGGTTGTACAATGCAATCGCGTTGTCGCCAGTGCTCCACCAGTGCAGTGGGCTGCAGGGTTTGGCCGGTGATGTCGCGGTAGCCTGTTGCTTCGCGAAGCCACTGTTGTGTGCCGCTACCCTGGCGGCCGTGTAGGTCCTTGACCCACAGCCTGGCCTGGTCTGGCAGAAACGGGGTGTGCGAAGGGTCTTGTCGCCCTTCGCGGAATACGGCGAGGGTGGGGATACAGGGCAGGGCATGGCGCTGGCAAATGTCGGCGAAGCGCGCCTTGTCCTGAACGTCCGAATGCGAGGCGCCGCGTCGCGTATTCAAGGTGCGTAGCAGGTTTGCCTCGCACCAGTAAAAGTAATCGCCGGCCAGGTGCTGGCGCGATTTATCGGCGAGTCGGTAGCTGTTGAATTCTACTGGCGGCACATTGTGCAGCATTGCCAGGCGCCACATCTGCCACCCCTGCCGAACGCTCTCCCAGGGGCTGCTCGGACGTATGTCCGCTGGTGCTTGGCGCAGGTTGCGTCGGGTTTCCAGCAGGGCACCGATGGGCCAGGCCAGGGTCATGAGGGCGCGCAAGGCCCAGCGCTGCAGCAACGGTCGATGGGCGAAGTATTCAGAACGTGCCACCGAACGAATGCGCCCCATGGGTGTGCGCGAGGAGCGCAGAACCATGAAGGGGAAGCCTCGTTTGCTCAGCCCGAACGCCCGGGCGGCTTTGACCAGGCGTGCCTTACGCATTGGTGCCCGACCCGGCGTGGCGCTGGAAGAAGCCTTTGAACTTGGCGACGATCAACAGAAACAGGTAGGCGACGTTGGTCCGTACATAGCGCCATAGCAAGCGACGCGGCTCCATGAGCAGCCGGAAAAACCACTCCATGCCAATGACTTGCATCCAGCGAGGGGCACGCGGCAGTGTGCCGGAAAGCACATCGAACGAGCCGCCGACTCCCATGCCGATCTTTACGCCAAGGTGCTGCCAGTGTTTCTGCAGTAGCAGCTCCTTCTTCGGGGAGCTCATGCCGATGAACAACATGTCCGCACCGCTGGTACGAATCGCTTCGACCACATCGGCTTCTTCTTCGGCGCTGAAGTAACCATCACGCACCCCGACAATGCGCAGTTTCGGATAGCGGCCGAGTAAGCGCTGTGCAGTCAGTTGCACCACCTCCCTGCGAGCGCCCAGCAGATAGACAGAAGCCCCGGTTTCCGCTGCCAGGGCGCACAGATCACCCAGCAGATCGATGCCTGCGCGGCGTGGTGGGACCGGTATGTCCAGAAGCTTGAGCCCGAGTGAAATGCCGGCACCGTCAATATGCACCCACTCGGCTTCATTCAGCGCGCCCATCAGCAGCGGTGCGCGACGGGCGTCGACCAGCTTGGCAACATTCAGGCCCTCCAGGTGCAGGCGGCGCTCGCCGGCAAGGGAGCGCTTCGCTTCCTCCATCAGATCGTGTGGGGCGATCAGGTCGAGGGGGCATCCGAGAAAGTCGATCCGACGGTTACCGGGCTGAGTATTCATAGCGCATCCCTGCTGCATAATGTTGTGTTTTGGGCAGGCTGCGCAGTGTGGCACCGCAGAGCAGCCAGAAAGCGCCGGTACCGGAGACTGCCAGTACGTGCTCGGAACTGATCAGGGTCGTGGCGACACCGAGCGACAGCCAGAAAACCGCCAGGGCCATGGGCTCGCGGTGCTGGCGATAGCCGCGCCACAAGGCCAGCGCGACGTTGGCATAGAAGTACAGGAAGAGCAGGGCGGCGGGCAGGCCCAATTGAAAGGCGATACTGAATATGGCCCCTTCACCGCCACCGATGGCCGGGCGGCTTTCTTGTGCGGCGATTGCGCCTTGCTCACCTAACCCGGCTCCCAGCAGCAATACCTTGGGCAAGTCCTGAAGGTTTTTCTGCAAGGCCATCCAGTGACCGATGGTTGAACCATCCTGAAATCGGATGCTGATGAGCACGATGCCGTATGACGCAATAGCGATAGCAATACAGGCACACCCCGCGATCACCAGGCGTGAATACCGGGAGCGGAACAAGGTCGTGCCGGTCATCAGGTAACCGACCAGCGCCAGGCTGCCCGCGAGCATGGCGCCTCGGGTCCCGGACATCCAGATACCGATGAACATCAGGCCGCACAAGGCAAGGCCGAACCAGCGTGCGCGCCGCTCTAACCAAGCGATTGCGGTCAGCGCGACGACGGCGAGGAACATTCCCTGGGCCAAAGGCGAGGCCAGCAGGCCTGCGGCCCGGCGATCCAGCTCGAGGTTGGAGTAGAAATTCCAGGGCAACCCGGTGTCCGGTTGAGCCCCCAGCAGCAAGCCTTTGACATGCAGCATGTAGCTCGGATACGCGAGCGTGTCGATCCAGAAATGGGTGTTTCGTTGTTCCCAGGCGCCGAACAGGGTACTGGCGATGCCCAGCGTTATCAGCAGGGCGGCACAACTGCGCAGTTGCTGGCGTTCCCGGACGCAGTAATAGCCCGCCAGAAAGAACAGCATGGGTATCAGCAGAGTGCCGAATGAGCCGACCAGGATGCCAAAGGAGACGCCGCCGCGATTGAACAGCAGGTACAGCATTGCCAGGCTGCCATAGGCCAGTATTGGCAGCAGCAGGCGCGTCGGCATGCGTACGCTGAGCAGGCAGCAGCCCGCGAGGACGATGACCAGCAGGTCGCGCAGATTGCGCAGCACGCCCGCGCCAGGCCACGCGCCGCCATCATACAGCCAGGCACTGCCAAGGTCGCCCAAGTGGACCCAAAGTATGATGATCACCAGCGCCACGAACCTCATCGGCGCGGCTCCTGACGCTGCCGGGCACGATGTTGGCGCCAGCGCTGCAGCTCGCCGAGCGCGCCAGCTCCGAGCAGGCTCAGGGCCGCACGCTTGAGCATGGCCTTCAGGCGGTCTTTGAAGCCCCAGTCAACCCGTTCAATCCATTGATCAATGGTATTGACGCTTGCCTTGGCAACGGGCGCCATGGGGGATTGCACGAGGCGTTCCGGGCGTTTTGCTTCAAGCCACAGCGTGCCGGGCAATGCCGTCAGTGGATGAGCGCCGCAGTAGGTGACCTGCAGACCGGCTGCTTCGGCGAGGCGTTGCAGGTTGTCGGCGCAGAAGTAACTCAAGTGAGCTGGGTGCACGAACAGGCGCGTCTGCCAGTCGCTCATCAGGTCCGGCACCTCTATCCATAGCTGTCCGCCTACTCGGAGCGTGCGTGCGGCCTGTTCCAGGAAACCCCGAGGGTCGATCAGGTGCTCCAGGACATGGAACGCTACCAGCGCGTCCAGGTGCTCTGCTGGGAGGGCGGTCAGGTCGTTGATGAACGCGACCTGCGCGTGCGCCAGCAAGGCGCCGCGGTGCGAGGTGTCCGGCTCGCTGGCCGTCAGTTGCAGGTCTGGGCGCAGCATTGAGGCCTCGCCGAGAAAAGCACCGAAGCCCGAACCCATTTCAAAAAGATGCGCCTTCTGTGGCAGCTTCGGCGCAATCAGCGACAGACGCAGGCGGGCAGTTTCCCGGTCGCCGCGCCAGGCAAAGAAGCGCGTGGTGCTGTGCCAGGGTACTTCCGCCGGAAACAGGCGGCGGTAGGCGCCTTCATAGAACCGCGACAGGCCGGCTTCGGTAAAGCCCGGCGCCAGATAAACCGCCGCACAATGTCCGCAACGCCTCAGTTGCTGGCCTGATCTGGCATAGACCTCCGGCCAGAAATGCCGCTGTGCCTCGGTGCTGCCGCACAGGCGACACTGGCCGCAGTCCGCTGCCAACCCCCAGTCCGCGCTGTGCTCACGCATGGAACCTCCGATACCAGAGCGCGACGGACAGTGCCAGCCACAACGTGCTGTGCTGGCGGGGCTGGGCGAGCTGGGCGCGTAGCCCATCCACGTCGATGAATGCCGCCAGCCCGGAGGGCAGGTCATCGAGCAACTCGCGCCACGGCAAACGACCGACGAGAAACTGTTCGGCATGACCGAAACCGGTGTTCTTCGGCGTTTCGATGATGGCCTCGGGCAGCAGCCCTTTGAAGGCGTCCCGGAGTAGCGCCTTGGAGCGTCCTTCACCCACCCGCGTCAATGCCGGGGTGGCAAAGGCGCGTTGCACCAGGCGATGGTCCATGAACGGGCTGCGCAGTTCGATACCCGCGCTCATGCTGTTGCGGTCGGCCATCCGCAGGCTCATGGGCAGCAGGTTGTCGAGTTCATCCTGGCGCAGCCGGGTTTCCAGATTGCTGCGCATGCGTTCTTGCAGGTATTCCAGGCGATGCCGCTGCGACGCCCAGAGTGCCTCGCTCATCAGGCCGACGCTGGGTCTTTTGCGCCGCAGCAATGCCCCCACCGCAGGCAGTGGCAGGTCCCAGACCAGGCGATTCAAGAGCAGGCCGGGCGCGAAAGTGCGGTACCTGAGCAGGCGAATTATATGCAGCAGTTTGCCCGCCTTGAACGCATCCCTCGCCGCCAGGGCGTGGTAACGCGCGGTGTACCCGCCGAACAGCTCGTCGGCGCCTTCCCCGGATAACACGACTTTGTAGCCTTGTTCGCGGATGGCACGGTAGGTTCTGAAGCCGGCAATCGCCGACGGCGTGCTGAACGGCTCGCCCTGGACGCTGACCAGGTTCATTAGCTCATCGGCTGAGGGGATGGGGTTAAAGCGCAGTATTCGATGCAAGGCCGCATGACCACTGTCGCCCATGAACGCTGTGGCTCTGGCCGACTCATCGAACGCCGACTGCACAGCGTCGTGATAGCCGTAGGTAAAGGCGCCCGACAGCCGCTGTCGGTGTTGCTGGCTGGCGCCAAGCGCGACATGCGTGATGATGGAGCTGTCCAGCCCGCCGGACAGCAGGCTGGCCACGGGGACGTCTGCCTGCAGGCGCAGGCGAATTGCATCTTCCACCAGCTCGCGCACTTCAGTGCTCGACAGCGGTTCTGCGCTACCGGGCTCGGGCCAGTCATGATAAGGGGCGGCACTGAAACGCCCGGCTCGGCTCATGCGGCAGACCTGGCCAGGCGGTACCGCCTGAACGCCGGTAAAGAACGTGGCGGTGCCTTGCTCGGAAAAGCCGGTGACCAGGAAATCGAAGAGTTTCTCTGGGTTAGGGGCTGGGAACCCGCCACGCATTGCGGCAATTGCGCTGATTTCGCTGGCCAGCGTTACGTGGTGCCCATCGTGATGCAGGTACAGCGGTTTCACGCCGAGCCGGTCGCGGCAATAGATCAGATCGCCGCTGGGCGCATCCCATAGCACCGCCGCCCACATGCCGTTGCAGCGAGCAAATACCTTTTCACCCCAGAGGCGCCAGCCCTGTAGCAGCACCTCGGTGTCGCCGTCTGTGACGAACAGGCAGCCCAGTGCGCGAAGCTCTTCGCGCAGCTCGACAAAGTTGTAGATCGCACCATTGAACACCAGCACCGTACCGCTGATCGGGCAGCGCATAGGCTGTTCGGCAGCGCTGCTGGTATCGAGGATGGCCAGTCGGCGATGGCCGAGCAGGGTCGCGGGTGCCTGCTCTACGGTGAGTAGCCCTTCTGCATCCGGACCACGTCGGGCCAGGCTCGCCAGTGCCGATCTGGCCCTTTGTTCCAGGCCGGCGGAGGCGTGGAGCGCGCGTACTGCAATCAAACCGCACATGGCAGCTGCTCCGGTGTGTTCATGGGTGAGCGCCTGCGCGGCGGACGGGCAAATAGCAGGGCATCTGCCGCAGTAGTCCGATCAGGATTGGCAGCAACAGCACCGTGCCGATCGTCATCGCCCAATCGGTTGCGTCAGCAACACACGCAAGCAGCGACAGGGCCAGGGTCGTCAGCCCAGCGAGCCCGAAGCGCAGTTTGAGCAGTTTGAGCTGCCAGACCAATACTGCCAGTACGCCTGCCATGCGGGCCCACAGCAGGTAATCTGCGTCGCCTGCCCATGCGGCGCCGATCTGCAACAGTGCACTGCCGGTCATGCCGATCGCCAGCAGCCTCATCAAGCGACCCTCCAGGCGAGCGCTGATGAGCAGCGTGGCGAGCACCCCGCTCGATGCTGAGAGCCCCCAAGCGAATATCACGATTGCTGCCAGCCCCAGCCATGGACGCTGCTCAGTAAACAACGCCAGGTCCTTTATCAGCAGGCCCGCCAGCAATACTGTTGCTGTGCCCCACAGCAACAGTGAGGCCACAGTCAGAATCCGCGCCTGCCCGGGTGCCGTGTTGGCAGTGGGCAGCAGGAGCCGTGCAAGCTGGGCCTGTATCCCTGAAAGGCCACTGAGCACGTGGTTCAAGATCAGGAAAAACGGCAGGAAAGTCGGTGCCAGCGGCGCCAGCAGAAACGGTGTGAGCCGATCATGCAGGGTGCCGCATATGCCGATCAGCGAGAGATGGACGGCAGCGCCTATCTGACCTTTGCCCACCAAAGGCAGCCAGAGCTTGAGTTGGCGGCTGCAGAACACATTGACGAGTGCCTGCACCAGATAGCCAAGGCTGACCGATAGCCCGGCGGTGGCCGCCATCGACTGCGCGAGCGTGTCCTGTAACAGGTACCAGAAGAGCAGTGCGGCGGGCCAAGCAACTTGTGTGACCAGCAGACCGGCCAAACGCCGCCCCTCGGCGATCATTGGCGACGAATAATTGAACAGCGCGAGCAGGCAGGCTGGCGCGGCCCAGAGCAGGTACTCCTGGCTGGCACCCTCACTGCCCCATAGCTGCCAGCCGAGTGCGCTGGCGGCCAGCAGCGCGGCGGTAGCGGCCAACCGATGTCCCAAGGCATATCGCCAGGTGTGTTGCCAGTCGGGCGAGTTGCCGGATTCGCGCAGGAACAGTGACGAGTAGCCGAGGTCCGCCAGGAAAATCAGCGTAACCAGCAGCAGGTGGGCGAGTCCGGTTTCACCGTATTGCGAAGGGCCCAACAGGTACAGCAGGCGTAACTGGAACAGGAAATTGGCCACTTGGCCCAGCGCGTACGTCGAGGCCGCGAAGAGCAACGGCTGGCTGATCGACCCTGCCTTGGGGTGTCGAGCGTGTTTGCCAGGCGTCGGTTGAGCGGGCTCTTGAGAGGCGCCTGGATTCACTGCGCACTGTCCGGAAACACGACCCTTCGCAAGGCTTCATCGAAGCGCAAACGTGGCTGCCAGCCAAGCAGTTCCAGCGTGCGGCCGGGATCACCGAGTTGGCTGGGGCGGTCGACTCGGCGCTTGCGCGCCGGGTCAACTTCAACCGTTACCGGCATGCCGAGAATCTGGCCCAGTTGCCGGACCAATTGCTCTACGGAGTGCTCCACGCCAGAACACAGGTTCAGGGTATCGAACGGAACATCGTGGCGAGGGTCGAGCAGCATGGCGATCAGGCCGCGAGCGATGTCGTCAGCGTGCAGGTAGTCGCGCCTTGGGGTCAGGTTCCCCAGGCGCACGCGCCCATCGCTTGCATTGCGCAGTTGTGCCAGCACCTCGGGAATCAGGTGCCCATTGGGATCGTCATGGCCAATGGCGTTGAAGATCCTGGCTGCTCTGCCCACGCGTTGGCCGCGGCTGGCCCAGAACTTCAACTGCTGTTCGTTGCTGTACTTGGACAGGGCATAGTTGTCGCAGGGCGCCAGCGGGCTGGTGAGTTCTGCCAGCGGGGCATCCTGCCAGGCATAGACGGCGCCGCTTGACGCGATCACGATGCGTCTGATGTCTGCCTGCTCCGCAGCAGCCAGCAATCGCTCGGTACCGACGACGTTGACGTCAAGGCAGTGGGCGCGTTGGGTTTCGCAGGTGGGAATGTGATGCACCGCTGCCAGGTGGATGATGGCATCTGGACGAAACGCGTCCAGCAGGGCTGTCAGTGTTTCGCTGTTGCACAGATCGCCGCACACCGCCAGGGTGGCTTCCTCCGGCATCGGCAGGCCGCTCGACAGGTTGTCCAGCACCGCAACTTCGCCGCCAGCCTCGCGCCATTGTCGGGTAACGCGACGCCCCAGCATACCGGCTCCACCGGTGACCAACAGGCGCATCATGGGCGCACCTCGACGATCAGTCTGCGACGCAGGGGGCGTGGCAGCCAGGTCAGGATTTCACGATCCCGGTGCATCAGGGCATGGATTGCCAACAACAGCGACAGCCCCGCAAACAGCACCCCAAAGACGGTCAGGCCAGCCATGATGGGGTTGCGTGCTGTTACCAGCGTGCCGGAAAGCGCCGAGCGGGTCTTGATGCCGATGGCCTGCTGTCGGGCCTCGGCCAACGCCAGCTTGAGGCCCATGTCCTGGATCGCTTCCTGAGCAACAGCGGGAAGTTGCGGGTTGTCGGCGAGCAGTTTGCTTCGGTTCTCGCGTAATTTGTCGATGATCTCCTCCCCGGAGGAGACATTGCGGACGGTCTGGTCCATGCCCGCCAGCAATTGCGTTGTCCAATCGAGCTTTTCCAGCTCACGACGGATTTTGCGCGATTTGGCTTGCAGCTCGGAAACGGTCGCTTCCAGCGCCACGATCTGCGGCAATGGAGCGAGGTACTTGCCGCCACCGTCGCTCACCGATACAACGGTGTTGGCCTCCATGTGCCGCAGTTCGGGGTAGCGCTCCAGCAGCCGGCGCATATCTTCGATACGTTGGCGGTACTGCTCGATGTCGAAGTCTGCTTGCAGCAAGTCGAGGTGCAACTGCGGGCGCCGGGCAAGTGCCTGCTGGCCTTCTCGGATCAGGCCTATCAGGCTGTTGGCCAGCAAGGCTTCGCGCACATGTCGGGTTAGCAGCTCAAAGGTACGGCTGGCCTGCGCGTCATCGCGTGCCTGTACTGAAAGGCTCAAACCCAGGCCCCGGGTCTTCTGGAGTTCGGCGACCGGCACGTCGCGCAGATCGTCTCTGTTCAGTGCCGAACGGTAAAGTACCGTGCGGGCCCAATACGCGGGGTTCAGCGCCATTTGTTTGAGTTGAGGGGGTATGTTCCCGCCATCCGCATCGCTGAAAGACTCCGCCACCCAGCGTTCGTCCCACAGGAACGACTGGGCTTGTCGCCATTCTTCCAGCGAAATGTCGGGAACCTCAACTAAGGCCGTTACGTTATACAGGGGGCGCTGGGCAACCCACCACGCTGTGCACACCGACAGGACCAAGGCTGGTAGCAACAGTAACCGGCCGAAGCGTTGGTAGAAGCGCAATACACGCAGGAACAATTCGCCGAGTGAAGTTTCGTCATCGTGAGGCCGCTTCGGGCCATGTGCTGCTGTTGAGTACATGCATCCAACCTGAAGGGAACGCTGATGGCCTCCTGCCGTCCGTCCGCTATCCGGTCGAACACCCATGCTGTCGAGGTGTTGTGAATTTGCCATAGCCTGCAGGCTGTTGCAATTGGCCAGTATTTACGCCTGCATTTAGTCACTCGACCTGACCGTGGCCGCTCTTTCAGGCGTTCGCAGGTGCTTCTCGATAGGGTACTTGCGCGACATGGCCTCTTCGGGCACGGTTTCGTTCTTTATCTACATGAATGGATATCAATGCCAGTGCCTCGAGCCTTTTCCCTGCTCACCGATCTGCGCACGCTTGATCAGCGTCTGGTTGCGCTGTCTTGCCCGTCCTGTGGGTTAAATGATCCGCATCCGGTCTGGCGCCGTGATCGTTACTTCTTGCGAGTGAATCTCTCGGTCTGCCGTGGTTGTGGCCTGGTGTACTTGGCGCGCGGGCTGCAGGGGGATGTTCAAGCGTCGTTCTATGAACAGGTCTATCCGCGGCTGATGGTTCAGCCACCTTCGGACCAGATGCTCTGGAACTATCGCCTTATTGCAGGCTATCGGCACAGTGAGATTACCTCGGTCATCGGTGCGATTGAGTCGGTGCTGGATGTGGGGGCCGGCCTTGGGTTTTTCCTTGCGGCGTGTCGCAGTAATGGCTGCCAGCAGTACTTGGGCCTGGAGCCTGGCGGGCCGCAGCGCGATCATGCGGTACACACGCTGGGGTTAGGGGACAAGGTTCGCGCGCAAGGGCTGAATGCAAGCACTCAGTTGCCGTTCAAGCCGCAACTGATCACCTTGTTTCATGTCCTTGAACACCTGGAAGAGCCTGGTAAGGCGCTTCAATGGTTAGCCGGGCTGATTGATCCGCAAGGGTGGCTGGTCATTGAAGTACCCGATATGGGTGCCAATTGGCCTGGGCTGGGCTTGTGGCAAATTCATGTTTCCCACCGTAGCTATTTTTGTGCGCAAACCCTTGAAGCACTGCTGCGCAATAATGGCTTCTCGGTGCATCGCATCTGCCGTGAGGCTCATGGCATTTATGAAGGCAACTTGCGGGTCTATGCCAGGCCTGGTGCTCAGGCAGTTACCTCTGCGCCGTTAACCCCGCAACGACTGACCGAACTGACCGCGCATATTCACAGGCAGATTCGGCCCTTGAGTCTTCGCAATGGCTATCCGCGCGCGGCCGTGCGCCTTGGCAGGTTGTCACTGAAAGGCCGTTGAGCCCGGCCCCGTGCCTTGCACTGGCTCAGAGAGGCGTTCGAGCAATGGCTGATGGCGCCGCACGGCCATTGGGGCGGCTATTCAACGAAACCGTCTAGCGAGTCGGTAAAGGCGGATTAAGGGATAGAGAAAGGACAGGGCCGGTGGAAGCGTCATCCAGTTACTGTCCTTGTCGGTCGGGCTCAGCCAACCACTCAATGCATGCAAGCGCCCGCTCAGGCTGTCCTGCAGGGCAATGTCCATGGACACCCGTTTCAAGGGGCCAAGGCGTTGAGCCACTTCATCGTCGGACAGTGATTCACGAATCGCCTCCAGCGCCAGCGCGGCCATGATGTGGCTGGCCCGACAAGGGCGGCGAACCCGCTGGAGTGGAGCGGCTACTGGCGTGCCGAACAATGTGTCGAGCAGCGTGAGGCAGGTATCCAGCATTGCGCAGGTGCCCGTTCGCTGAATCTCGCGGGCAACGCGTTGCATGTCCAGATCGGGTCGTTGCAGCAGGGCGTGAATATCCATCAGCCAGATCAGTCTGCGAAAGCAATGCTGGTTTGCATGCGCAATGAGGTAAGGCAAGGCATGGATGGGGTCGAGGCTGGCCACCTGGGTGCCTTGCAGGTCAACCTCCTGAGCCATCCCCTGGGTGTCCGCGATCAAGTGTCGGTGGCGCAGCAGCCGACGGTGCAATTCGACACGCGGGCGACGTTCCCGGTGCAGCAGGACCAACTCGTGGGTGCCTCTGGCAAGTGGCAGGCGCTGCCCTGGCGCAGGCGCGTACCCCTGCTGTTGCAATACCTCAAGCGCTGCCGGCCACTGCTCCTCGCTGAGCAGGATGTCCAGGTCTACGCCACCACGTGTGCTGAGCGCGCCGTGAGCCTGAACGGCCAGTGCCGGGCCCTTTAGCGCCAGCGGCTGCAAGCCGCGTGCTGTCATTGCCGGGATCAGGTTCTGGAGTGCCGCACCCAGTTGCAGGGCTCGCAATGCAATGCGTCGCTGTTCCTGGGTGAGTGCCGTTGAGTGCGTCCGGTCGAGGGCTTCGACGCGCGTGCGATCGAGCAGGCCTGCAACACCATGGTGTCGTACAAAAGCGTTGAGCGCCTGGCTGTCTACCTCTGCGACGTGCTGGCCGAAGCCCATCAACCAGAGGGTGGCGCGCAACAGTGCGTCGTTGGACGGTACATTTTGGAGGTGAGCGCGAGGTATCTCGCTGCTTGCAGCAGGGGAACGATGAGTGGGCATGATTGGCGTGGATATCCATCCTTGGTGGGGGCGCGGCCCATTTCCAATGGGAGGTTGGCAACTCAATCAAGCATCTGTAGCGTAGTGCCATCAACGAATAGGGATATTACCCGATGAAGTCGTCGGTTTGGCGGGGATCTTTCTCGGAGCACCTCACCGCGTTGCGTCAGCACTTTGGCGATGAAGCGGTAGATGTACGTCACGAGCTGTTCTACCTCGCTGCAGGAAAAACGTCCTTGGCGGCGGGGCTGCGAGCCTTCGGCGCTTTACTGCGCGATGCCTGGCTATTGTTGCTGCGCGCAGGCCCTGGTTTGCCGGTTTCTGCAGGGCGACAGGCGATTCTGCTGACCACGCTTCATGGCGCCAGTGGCTGGGGTACGCTGGAGCGTAGCCTGCCAGCGCTTGCATTGGCTGGGTATGAGCGGCTGATACTGGCTCACCCACGGTTATCCTCCAAGGCTTTCCCATCGAATCTGCAGGTTGCGCGCCCCGCACGGGCTGGCGTAGCCGATCTGTTATCTAGCTTGCGTGTTCTCGTCGACACCCTGTTGTTGCGGCGCCCGCTGTTACTGGCCTGCTGCCTGGCCCGGCGTCGGCTGTGGCAGGGCAGTCTCAGGCGGACGCTGGCCAATAGCCGCGGCGTGCTGTTGCTGCACAATGACTTCGACCTGATGAGCCGGGCGGCGATCAACAAAGGCCTGCCTGCCATTTGCTTGCAGCACGGCGTGCCTACCGATGAATTTTTTCCCACCCGTGCGGACTGGTACCTGATCTGGGGAGGTAGCAGTCGTCAGGCGTTCGATGCAGTCGACAGCCGGTCCAGCCGTCTTGTCGAGGACGCACTGGGCCGTGGCCAGGTACCGCTACGTGCGCTGGAAGCGCCAGACGGGCTTGCCTTGCTGTCGCAAACTCATGCGTACGTGCTGGGAGACCGTATTGATAACGCGTTGCGCGAGTTTGCCGATGCCCTCTTGAAACGTGCCCCGCAGGCGAGGATCCTCCTGCATCCATTGGAACGCGAGCCTTATACGGGGCCCGCGGCGCTGGCGACCCGGCATCCTCCGCACCCGGAATTGCAGCCCGGTGCGTGTGCGCCTCGCCTGGTCATGGGCTATTGCTCCACGGCCATGCTGGATGCGGCGTTGGCAGGGCATTGGGTGGTCGCGCTGCAACTTCCGCTCGACGGTAATCATGCGGCCCGCAGCGTACTGGCCGCCCCATTGCGTGCCGATACGGCCGAGCAGGCCGTGGCTGTTTATAGGCGCTTGCGCGAGGATGCCGAGTTTCGTCGCGAGGCGGCCGAGGCGCAGGCCCAGTGGTTGCGCGCCAGTTTTTCCAGCCAGTCCGGAGGGCTCACAGGGTTGCTTGAACGAATCGACCAGCCGTCGTCTGCGGCGTGTACGCAGTGATGCGCGTACTCCATGTCAGTAAGGAATTCCAGCCGTTGTCCAGCGGTGTGGCGCGCCACATCCAGGGGCTCGTCCAGGCAATGCAGGAAAATACCGAGATTGAACTGCACATTCTGGCCCCGACAATTGATGCGGGCGCTGCCCCCTGTCGCGTGCAGCAAGGTGGGTACAGGCACCTGTGGGCGGCGGTTGGTGCCAGTGACCTGGTGCATGTCCACGGTGCCCGCACCCCGTTCGCTGCGTCTGCCGCGTTTCTCGCGTGGCTGCGCGGTGTGCCGGTGGTCTACACGCCGCACTGTTACTACGACACGGGGACGCCGTGGCGCCGAGCGCTCAAGGCGCTCTGGGACAGCACGATAGAGCGGGCTTTGGTGCGCGCTGCCGGTGTGGTGGTGCTACTGCATGAGGGTTGGGTCGCCGATCTGGCCCGGCGCGGCCTGCATCCGGCCAGTGTGATGATCGTACCCAACTGTATCGAGGGGCGGCGTCAGGCCGTCTCGGCTGGCGTCGACCGCCTGGAGGGCGCACCTGCGTTGTTGTCTGTTGGGCGGCTTGACCCGGTCAAGCGCCTGGACGATGTAATTGCTGCGTTGGCCACGCCGCCGCTCGCGCAAGCGGTGCTGCATATCATCGGGCGAGGCGAGGACCGCGCCCGGCTCGAAGCCTTGGTCATGCAGTTGGGCCTTGCCTCTCGCGTGCGTTTCCATGGCTGGCAGGATGATGCTGTCAGTGAACAGATGATGGCAGGCTGCGATGCGATGGTCCTGGCCTCGGAGCGCGAAGGCATGCCTACCGTGGTATTGGAGGCGCTGCTGGCCGGGGTGCCGATTGCCTGCTCGGATATCGAGGGCTGCCGCTCCATCACCGACGCGGTTGGGTGGGGCGAGGTGTTCGCGGTTGGCGATATTGCTGCTTTGAGCGAATGCCTTTCTCGCACGGCCCGCAGCGCTGTGCCGGATACCGTCATTGAGGCGGTCAAGGAGGGTTTTACCTGGCAACGCAAGGCGCCCGAGCTGGCCGCCTACTACGCCCGCCTGGTTACGCCGCGTCGAGCGGTGAGCTCATGAGTATCAACAAGCCTGTGGCGTTGTTGCAGATTCCATCACGTGCCCTGGGCTTTGTCAGGCAGTGCGGCGTAAGCAGGGCAAGCCTTGCTTCGATGCTGTTGCTGCTGCTGGGCAAGGCGAGCATTGACGCGTTATCCGCCCTGCTGTTGGCAGGTGTCCTTGCCCTCATGCTTCCTGTGGGCCGACCTATGGGGGGCTGGTATGCACAGGTAGAAGCCTTCTCGTATGGTCCATTGCACGGTGTGTTGTCGCCAATGCTGTTGCTGGTGGCGATCCTGGTGCTGTGCAAGGGTATTTTGACGCCGCTGCTGCTGTGGTTGCGTGGCTGGCTGATCGACCAATGGACGCTGCTGGTGTCGATGAGTGTCCTAGAGCGAGAGCTGGCGCCGGGTGTTCGGCAACGGCAGGAAACCCATGTGCAGAGCAGCAATGTTGCGGTCAATTTTGTCGTGCCAAGGATCGTGATGGGGGCCATTCTGCCGAGCCTCGACCTGCTGACGGAAGCTCTGCTGATTGGTGTCCTGCTGAGTGTCTTGGTGGCGCTGGAGCCTGTTGCCACGTCGATGATGGTTGTGGCCTTGCTGGTTGCGCTCTGCATTGGCAACGTCGTGTCACGCCTACTGATGGGCGCTCGAGGCGACCTGAAATTCAGGCATCAGACCTTGATGCAGCGCTGGGTGACCGACAGTGTCGCCTGCCTGCGGGAGATTCGGCTCTACCAGCGAGTGCCTGCGGTTCTCGCCCGGTATCGTCCGGTCGCCAGGCATTTCTCCAGAGAGAGTGCCCGTGAGCGGACATTCATGGACATCCAGTCGCCGGTTATGGAGCTGTTTTTCCTGCTGGTCCTTGGCAGTGCTGTATTGGTGGCCAGCGAGGTTTCCGGGCAGGCGGACTTCCATTTGCTAGCACTGTTTTCGGCCGTGGGGCTGCGTTTGATTCTTGGCTTTCGACGCATCACGAGCATTTTGCAAACCTTGAGGTTCGTTCGTCCTGCCTTGGCGCAACTGACCGCCGCAGCGCCGCGTGCAGCCAATGAGGCGCTCATCGCCCCGTGTGAGGATGAATCAGAAAAGCAATTGCTGCTCTGTGAGTCGTTGCGGTACCGCTATCCCGGTGCTGGCCAAGACGTTATCTGTGGCTTGAACCTCTGCCTGCGCAAGGGGGAGTGGACAGGGCTGGTCGGTGAGTCCGGGGTCGGGAAGTCGACGCTGGTTGACCTGCTGATTGGCGCGTTACAGCCCCTCCAGGGCCGTATCCAGTGGTTCTGTGCAGGGCGCCCGCACGCGGGCATTGGCTATGCCGGTGCATCAACGACGCTGATCCCCGGGACGTTGCGTGATAATGTCAGTTTTCTGGGCGAGTACTGCACTGACCAGCAATTAGTGGAAGCGCTTCACATCGCGGATATCGGGTCGTTGCTCGAACGCCTGCCAGAAGGGCTGGATACACCGGTGGAGGTTTTCGAACAGCGGATTTCCAGTGGTGAGCGGCAGCGCATAGGGCTGGCGCGCGCCTTGCTCCACGCTCATTCGTTGCTGATCCTTGATGAGGCAACGGCGTCCCTGGATCAATCGACTGAAAGTCGTTTTTTAGAGGGGCTGCGCACTGCGCGGCCGGGCCTTGCGGTGTTGCTGATCACGCATCGCTTGACGGTCTTGCGCTACACCGACCGCAGCCTGCTGATGGTCAATGGCGCACTGGATGAGTTCATTCCCGATCCACACATGATTCAGGCTACAGGACAGTTGGGGCATAAGGATAAATGCATATAGCATTCGTATTGGGCACTCGCCCCGAGATCATCAAGCTGTCTTCGTTGATATCTGCCTGTATCCGTGACGGTGTGCGATACACCTTGATCCACACCAATCAGCATTATGCCGCGGCCATGGATCGTCTGTTCTTTGAAGAGCTTGGTTTGCCTCGTGCGCATTTCAACCTGGGCGTGGGGTCTGGCCCCGCAGGCTTGCAACTGGCTCGGATGATGATGGGCATCGAGCCGGTGTTGCAGGAAGTGAAGCCTGATTGTGTCATCGTCCAAGGGGACACCAACAGTGCATTGGCAGGTGGGCTTGCCGCCAGCAAGGCCTGTATTCCGGTCGGTCACGTGGAGGCAGGGTTGCGCAGTTTCGACCGGAGTATGCCGGAGGAAACCAACCGGGTGCTGCTGGATCACCTGTCCAGCTTCTGGTTCTGTCCGTCGCCCCTGCAGGTTGAGCTGCTGGCCAGAGAGGGTATTGAGGGCCCGAACGTGCTCATTACCGGTAACACGGGTAATGACGCGACGCTGCTTCATGCGCGCGCGGCTGCCGAACGATCCGTCATCCATGAGCGGCTGGGTTTGCAGCACGACAACTACCTGTTGCTGACCTGTCATCGCCCCTCCAATACCGACGACCCTGCGCATTTTGCGCAACTGATGCAGGCGGTGCAGTGCCTGGCTGAAGAGCAACAGCGGCAGGTGGTGTTTCCCGTCCACCCGCGGCTCGACCAGCGGCACTGGAAGGTGCTGCAGGGTATGTCGCGTATCCGCACCATTGATCCGGTGGGTTACCTGGACATGCTGGCCTTGCTGCAAGGCGCAGCCTTGGTCTTGACCGACAGCGGTGGGTTGCAGGAAGAGGCGTGCGTACTGCAGCGGCGCTGCCTGATACTTCGCCCCAACACTGAGCGCCCGGAAAGCCTGGAAACCGGTGGCGCCCGTCTGGTTTCCCATGTGGGTGCCAACAGCCTGGTCGAGGCGGCACAAGCACTGTTCAAGACGCAGGTGACCTGGAAGAACCCGTTTGGTGATGGCAATGCCCATCGACAGATTCTTGATGCCTTGATGGGCCAACTCAATGTCGAGGCGGCGCTGCGCCCAGGGGCATTGCCTCGGCCGGTCGTGTCTTGAGCGCCATCGTCAACCCATGGTTCAACCGTATCGTTCCACCAAAGCTGAGTCGAACATGACCAACGAAAGTGATGAGTCCAGTGGGAATGGATTTGCATTGTTACTGACCGGCCTGTCAGGCGCGGGAAAGTCGAGTATCGCCAGGCATCTGGTTGAGTACCTGCAGCAAGAGGCAAAGCGCCGGGTTACATTGCTGGACGGTGATGAAGTGCGTAAGCACCTTTGTGCCGGGTTGGGATTCTCAAGAGAAGACCGCATGACCAACGTCCAGCGTTTAGCGTATGTCGCTTCTGAAGTGGTCAAGCACGAGGGGATAGCGGTGTGCGCCGTCATCGCGCCCTATGCGCAGAGCAGGATTGCAATGCGTGAAATGGTTCAGCGATATGGGCGTTTCTACGAGGTTTACGTCAATACGCCTATTGGCGTCTGCGAATCCCGTGATGTCAAAGGGCTCTACGCGAAGGCAAGGTCGGGCGAAATCCAACTGTTTACCGGCATAACAGACCCGTACGAAGCTCCCGTGCAACCCGATCTGGAAATTGATGCGAGTGTCGGATCGCCCTTGGCGTCGGCTCATCAGATCGTTGATTTCCTGATGCGCATCAGCAAGGACCGACAACTTTTGTCCAGACGCTGAACGCCTGTGTCCTGTCGGTTGTCCACAGCGAACGGCGTTGTCAGTTGGCTGGGCAGCGGCAGGCGTCAGCGTACTTGTCGAACAGTGGGGGTGATGAAGGTTGGGCGGTGATGCTTGCCCTGGTGGCGCAAGGCCGACCCTTTGGAGCCAAAGGGTAAGGAAAGATGGCGCACTCGGCGGGATTCGAACCCACGACCCCTCCTTCGGAGACTAATAACGTACAGGAATCTTGGTTGGCGGTAAGCGTTCAAAAATGCCTCTAAGTGCCGCACTGCAAGGCTTTCGTCTTCTACTGTGTCTTGCAATTTAAAGCTAATAACGACATCTGAGGGCAGTTATTCTTGGCACAAAAAACGAAATCCGGGATATCGATTTTGACCACTAGCCGGACCTTGAAATGAGGTTCACCTGCCAGGATAAATACGTGCCATGAAACAGCGAGTTAACTTGGTAGGCTCGTTTTCAGAAACCTTTGCCAATATGACCGTCATGGAAGAAAGCGCGCAACAACGTTCAGAACGCGATTTATCCGCTCGCAGCCAGCACGCATGACTGTTACTTGCCTCGCGTCGTGCTCCGCTAGTATTCAGTTTCAGGGACCGCATGCTGGTAATGCTTGCGGCAATTGCTCGAAATCTTCCCTTCGGTTGTCAGGCACCTTTAGGAAGTCTACTGACAGACTATCGTGCGCCACTAGCAACTAGCGTCCTGCCGATCATGGCATTTAAACATTCCCATGACAGGGTGCAGCTTATTTGGACGCCACACTGACGGCTGCCAGACTTGTAACCAGCGGCTCGATGTTGCGATTGAAGTTTGACCAACCACTGGCCCCCGGCCCGGAGCCATGCAGCATTACCACTACCTCTCCACCATCGCCGCAGTCGTGATAGTGGATATTCAGGCTCACACCTTGGTCTTCAATAAGGGAAAAGCGGCTCGTAGCGCTTTCGCTGTACTGGCTCATCGGAATCTCTCTTATGGCATTAAGTGTGAGCGCAAGGGCTCGCACTCAGCGAACCGTAACCTGCGATCCACTCAGGTACAGGGCGGTAATAGCGGTCTTGGGTCTGGTATGGGCCATACATAGAAAGGGCGGCAAAGGCAGCCACCCAAGTCTTAACCTCATGGGTGGACTTACCGGCCAATGCTGACAACTCAGCGTTGGACATGGCGTCCAGCTCACACAGCTGCCCACGCTCCAGCAATGTGAGGAAGTGCTGGTCCCACTCAGGGTTGAGTGGGTGCAGTGAAGCTTGATCACACACGAAACTTTGCGCCGCGTGGATTACCCGCTGCGTGCGTGCTTCGCGCTCATCGGCTGGCAAATTCCGACCACTGCCTTTTAGCCGGTCCGCCATGAGGCCTTCAACCTTGGCTAACTCAGGCACAGGAGGCTGGTGCGACAACCCCCCGGAGCCCAGCAGCAAAACCCTCTTGTCCAGCGAACTGGCCCATCTGCCAATAGCCTCCCCCAGCAGACGGGCACGTTGAAAACTCGGCAGAGGGGTAGCCACCGAGTTAATAAAGACTGGGATCACCGGCATTTCACGCAGACCACCGAGCAAAAACTCCAGCGGCTGGGCGAAGCCATGGTCGAGTTGCATGCGATACGACACTGCGACATCCACACCCGCATCAAGCACAGCGGCAGCACAGGCTTCGGAAAGCTCCTGCGGCACCAGCAGCGGCCCGGCCAGAGTGCCGAAATCACCAATGGCATGAGCGGCCATACCAATGCAAAACGGCGGCATCACGTCATAGAAAAAGCCGTTGTAGTGATCAGGGCTGAACAAAATAACCAGCTCAGGAGCGAACTCTGCAATCCGTTTTCGCGCCACCGCGATCACATTGCTCACCTCGCCAAGTACTGCTGGAGCAGGGTCTACATAGCCCATCAAGGGGGTATGCGATAGGCAATGGAGATACACGCTCATATTCACCAACCCTCTAGATCACAGAGCATTCAAAACATGACTCCGTTCGTTTCTGAGGCTCAACAATAGATTGCAGGCGAGCACGCAACACTCCTTTGGCAGACCGCTTTATCCCTTGAACGCATAAAACTGCTACGTAAAAACTAAGACAGCTCCGCTTTCTGAGCGAATCAGATTTCAACGTCGCTATCGATCTTTCATGGGAAAAAATCGCGAAGGGACTTTTTCAACAGAATCGGAAGGTTTCAAGCTGTCGCCCCCGAGAATTAGAGCGAAATTTAGGCTGAACAGCCTCTAGGCAAGCCAAGGTGATTCATATCGACCTCAAAGAAACGCCCATTTTCAAAAAGACAACGGAAAGGTAACTCGCGCTTGTTATTGCCATTTATAGTGCTGTCCCAGTAAGCGGAACTGCTATCAGTGGTAACGCAACGATTGTTGGTGGCAGATCCAAGGCGGTAAAAAATTGGATCGTAACTACCAGAGCTATACTTCAACGATGCGTGAACGAAATCGAATCAAATACCAATCGCTACCGGAGCGTGCTGAGTAACTTAAATATCGCGCCAGCTTATTAGGTGATCGGCCTTGGGTAGTGCTTGCTCACTATGGCCCAGAAGCAGCACTGTGCGGCCCTGTAACCACGCGTCTATGCACGGTTTGATGCGTTCGCGTGTGGTCAGATCAAGCCCGGAGTAGGGCTCGTCGAGTATCACCAGCGGCGCGTTACGTAGCAGCACACGGGCCAGCGCTAAGCGCCGACCTTCACCGCCCGAGAGTTGTTTGCCGGTTTCGCCTACCCAGGTATTCAGGCCGTTAGCCGTGCCTTCAACCGTGTCGGCGAGGTCGACCATGTCCAGTGCCCACCACAGTCGGTCATCACTTGCATCGGGCTGGCCGAGCAGCAGGTTGTCGGCGATGCTACCGTGTAGCAGTTCGGTCTCTTGGGTCAGGTAAGCTAACTTGCTGCGCCAAGCGTCGAGATCAAGCGCCGTTAACGCTATATCAGCCACGCACACCTCGCCGCTGTCGGGGTCGATCAAGCGTGCGGCTAGTGCAGCTAAGGTTGATTTTCCGCAACCGGATGGTCCAATTACCGCTAGGCGCTCACCCGCCGCGATGTTCAATTTCAGTTGGCTAATACCGGCATGCGCCACGTTTACCGCCTTCCAGCTCAGGGCCATGACCGCAGGCACCGGTAGCGGCTCAATAGCGCGGGGCAAGCGTCCAACAATCGCCACCTGTTGGTTCAGCCGTGCTGCGGCAGCGGTGGTTGCGCCCCACTGGGCGAAGGCGGCGGGTAACGCGCTAAAGGCTTCGTTAAGCCCCATCAGCGCCAAGGCGATCATCACCATCAGCGGCCCGCTGAGCAGTCCTTGCTGGTAGGCAAATACGCCAGCGAACAGGCCGAGCAGACTGGCCCCTAAGACACCGAATAACCCTAGTGTTTGAAACAGCACCACACGGTCTTGCAGGCTTAGTTGCTCAGTCAATAACTGTTGGCTGCGGCTAAGTAGAGCTTGTTGATGCATAGCCAGACTACCGGCGGCAGACAACTCAGCTAAGCCCTGCAGTTGCTCGACGCACTGCACGCGCAAGCCATCCAACTGCTCGACGCGGTTAGCACTCAGGCGCAGACCGGCGGTGGCCATGCCGGCGGTTACCAGTAACAACAGCGCCAGCAGAAGCAACAACAGCACCAGCGCCAACATCTGGTGAAACAACGCGACCAGCCCGCACACCAGCACAATCGCCAGTAAAGCCACAGCTGGTGGGGCCAGCAGGCGCAGGTAGAGCGTATCCAGCGCATCAATATCGGCGGTCAAGCGGTTGAGCCACTGCGCTGCGCGCAGCCGACCCAAGGTGGCACCGTCCAATTTCGCCAAGGCGCTAAAATGGCGCACGCGCAGATCGGCCAGCAAGCCAAGCACGGTGTTGTGGTTAAACACCCGCTCGGCATAGCGCGCTACCGTGCGCGACAGGGCAAAAAAACGGATGCCGCTGCCCGGCACATAAATATCAAAAAACGCTTTTTGCCCTGCGGCCCAAAGCAATGCGGTGACGCCGGTGGCGGTAATAAACCACCCCGATAAAGCCAGCAAGCCGATGGCGCTGAGCACGGTCAGCAGCATCAGTAAGGCGCCGACTAAAAGGCGCCCGCGCCAATGGCGCATGTCGCGCAGCCAGGGCAATAACTCAGTCATCGGCCAACGCTCCGTTGTTCAGACGTACAACGCGATCAGCCATGTGCATCAGGGCCGGGTGGTGGGTGGCGATGACCACTGTGCGGCCGGCCGCTGCCAGCGCCTGTAAGGCTTTGACCACGTCAGCTTCGCTCTCTTCATCCAGGCTCGCGGTGGGTTCATCTAGCAGCACCAAGACGGCGTCGTTCAGCCACACCCGCGCTAACGCCAAGCGCTGCGCTTGGCCGCCTGAAAGCCCGCGACCGCTTTCGTCCAGCAGGCTATCGAGGCCCTGTGGTTGAGCGGCCAACAGTTTACTCAAGCCCACAGCCGCCAGTGCCCGCTGCAAGGCGGCCGCGTCTGCATGGGGCGCGGTGAGGCGCAGGTTATCGGCCCAACTGCCCTTAATCAGAAACGGCCGCTGGCCCATCCACGCCAGTGGTTGCTCACCCGGCGGGCGGCCGAACAGGCTGATATGACCGGCATCTGGCTGGATAAAACCGGCTAGGCAATGCAGCAGACTCGACTTGCCTGACCCAGAGGGGCCGACCAGAGCCACCACCTCACCGGCCTTAATGCTCAGGTTTACGTCACGCAGGATTAAGCCGCGACCGACATAACCAAGCTGCAGGTTCTGCACGGTGATGCCGTTGGCGTCGCCGCCTGGCTGTTGCGCGGTTAGTTCCGGGATGGTGCTACCCAGTGCCTCCAGTTCCGCCAATGCATCAGCTGCTGCCAACGCCGCTGCGCGGTCGTGATAATGCTGGGCCAAGCTGCGCAGCGGCTGGAAGAACTCCGGTGCCAGCAGCAGGATAAATAAGCCGCTAAAGAGGGTCAGCGACGGCGATGGGCCGTAGCTGATGTAGCCGAGCAAGCCAAAGCCGATGTACATGGCCACCACCGCAATGGCCACCGAGGCAAAGAACTCCAGCACCGCCGACGAGAGAAACGCCACCCTCAGCGTCTCCATCGTTACCTTACGGTACGCCTGAGTAGCTTCTTCGATACGACTGACTGAGCGCTCAACCTGACCGAATAATTGCAAGCTGGTGAGGTTGCGCACCCGGTCGAGAAACTGTCCGGCCATGCGCCCGGCCTGCAGCACATGGCGCTGGCTGATGCGTTCGGCATGCATGCCGACCAGGGCCATAAATAACGGAATAAGCGGTGCGGCCAGCAAGAGAAACAGCGCCGCAAGCCAATCCAGCCAGAACACCAGCGCCACCAGCATCAACGGCACCAGCGCCGCCAGCCATTGCTGCGGCAGGTAACGGGCGTAATAGCCATCGAGGGCGTCGACTTGCTCGACCCATTGGTTGGTGAGGCTTGCACTGGGCAGCGCTGCCAAACGCACCGGCCCGAGCCGGGCCCACAAGGCGCTCAATTCCCCCCGCACCTGTTGGCGAACCTTGGCGCTAGCCAGTTGGCCTAGTCGCTCCTGCACGGCAGCCGCCAGCACACGCAGCAACACCGCCAACAGCAACGCAGCCATCGTTGGCCACAGGCTATGTGCCGGGGCCGCGTCGATCAGCAAGGCGTGCACCAGCCAGGCCATCAAGCCCATTTGCGCCGCAATCGCCACACCGCCTAGCATGCCGGCCGCCACCGCGCCCTGCAGCAACGGGCGAACGGCCTGCTGCTGGCGGGTCAGCCAGTGGCGGCTGCGCTGGCTGCGGGTTTTATCAGTGATAGCCGACACCTGCTTTTACCTTGCCGCGGAACACCCAGTAGGTCCAGGCGGTGTAGGTCAACACAATCGGGATGACGAACAACAGGCCCAGCAGCAGGAACAACTGCGACTCAGGGGCTGAGGCGGCGTCCCAGATGGTGTGGTTAGGCGGGATGATGTACGGCCATTTGGTCACCAGCAGCCCCAGGTAGGTGAAAATGAACAAACCCATGGTGGCGATAAACGGCATGGCCTCACGGCGTTTGCGCAGGCTGCGGAAAATCTGCAGGGCGCACAATGCTGCCATCACCGGGAAGATCCAGATCAGGCCGATGGCCGAGAACCAGCGCGCATAGGCAGCGGGATCAACCCAAGGCGTCCAGATGCTAATGGCAACAAACACCAGCAGCACGGCGGCCAGCAGTTTCGGGGCCAGGCTGTAGGCCCAGTCCTGAATGTAGCCTTCGGTTTTCATGATCAACCAGGTGCAGCCGAGCAAGGCGTAACCGGCTAGCAGGCCGATCCCGGTGAGCACGGTGAACGGCGTCAGCCAATCCAGCGCACCGCCTACGTACACCAAGCCTTCGGTGTTGAAGCCCTGAATGTAGGCCCCAACCACTGCACCCTGAGCGAACGAGGCAATGATCGAACCACCAGCAAAGGCCCAGTTCCAAAGGTAGCGCGAGGTGTTGGCCTTGAAGCGAAACTCAAAGGCCACGCCACGGAAGATCAAACCCGCCAGCAGCAAAAACACACCGATGTACATGGCCGGCAGCAACACCGAGTACACCAGCGGAAAGGCCGCCAACAGGCCTGCGCCACCGAGCACCAGCCAGGTTTCGTTGCCGTCCCAGACCGGTGCCACTGAGTTCATCATCACGTCGCGGGCCTGCTCGTCTGGGGCGAAGGGGAAGAGAATCCCCACACCCAGGTCAAAGCCGTCCATCAGCACGTACATGATGATGCCGAAGGCGATGATTACCGCCCAAATCATTGTGAGGTCAAAAGGCACCATTTCAGTGTTCCCCCTGTTCCAGGCGTACATGGGTTGCCGACAACGGACGCGAAGCCCGCTCCACTTCATGGGTGTCTTCTGCGCTGAGGTCTTCTTCTAGGCCCGCTTGCAGCACGCGGAACAGGTAATACAAGCCGGCGCTAAAGACCATCGCGTAGACCACGATGTAACCAATCAGGGTGAACAGGGCCATGCCGCCCGTCAGCGACGGCGTCAGCCCCTGTGCGTGGGTCATCACCCCATAAATCAGCCACGGCGCGCGACCGGCTTCTGTCACCACCCAACCGGCAAGCACCGCCAGAAACGGCGTGAAACTCATCCAGCGCAGGCCATTGAGGAACCACGGCGCTTGCCAGTAACGACCGCCACGGCGCAGCACCAGGCCAGTCAGGCCAAAGGCAATCATCACCAGGCCAATGCCGACCATCACGCGGAACGCCCAGAACACCAGCCACACGGGCGGTTGCTTCTCATAGGGCACGTCCGTGATGCCGGGCAGTTCGCCGTTCCAGTCGTGAGTCAGGATAAAGCTCGCCAGTTTCGGGATGCCGATTTCAAAATGGTTGGTTTGCGCCTCTTTATCCGGCCAGGCAAACAGCAGCAGCGGCACACCCGTACCACGCTCCCAATTGCCTTCCATCGCCGCCACTTTGATCGGCTGATGTTGCAGCGTGTTAAGGCCGTGAAAGTCGCCTACCACCGCTTGGGTGGGCGCGATCAACAGGATCATCCACAGGCTGACCGACAGCGCTTTGCGGTTGACCTCCACCTCGCGCTTACGCAGCAGGTACCAAGCGCTGACGCCTGCAACCACAAAGGCACCGGTGAGGAACGAGGCCAGCGCCATGTGCATAAAGCGGTAGATAAACGAAGGGCTGAACAACGCCTGCGACCAGGACACGACATGGATCATGCCGTCACGCAGTTCGGTGCCGACCGGCGTTTGCATCCAGCTGTTGGCCGAGAGAATCCAGAACGAGGAGATAAAGGTGCCCAACGCCACCATGCAGGCAGCCAGCAAGTGTACGCCTGGCGGTACTTTATCGCGGCCAAACAGCAACACACCGAGGAAGGCCGCTTCAAGGAAGAATGCGGTGATCACTTCATAACTCAGCACTGGGCCGAGGAAGTTAGACGCCGCATATGAGAAGTTGCTCCAGTTGGTGCCGAACTGGAAGGCCATGACGATGCCCGACACTACCCCCATGCCGAATACCACGGCAAAAACTTGCGTCCAGAACTTCGACAGCCTTACCCAAACGAGATCACCCGTTCGAAAGGCCATGGTTTCCAAAAAGGCGATGAATGAGGCCAGGCCGATGGTGAACACCGGGAAGATGGCGTGGAAGCAAACCACAAAGGCAAATTGCAGTCGCGAGAGGAAGAGCGGGTCTAATTCCATCTGAGTCGATCCTGTGTTTGGAACTGACTGAAAACCGATTAAGCAGTCGCCTTTTTCGGCCATTTCAGTCTAACTCATAACACCCCTGGGGGTATGTGGGCGAAATGCCGCACTCCCTTGCGCAGCACACTTTCTGCCACCGTCAGGTAATCACTTCATGCAGATGAAAAGCGTATCTGTTAGTCAGTGAGTCTTCAGCTATCCCGTCTTCAGGCCAGTAATTTTGTGTGTTTAGTCATTGGCATGAACACGACATGGTTTTTCTGCATGCAATGGCGCGTCCCTTTAGTTGCTTCTGAGTAGTCACTTTGGCTAAGTCGTGTCTATACTCCCACGGGTATGTGGAAAGCTATTTCTCTGGAGACGTTATGCGATTGATCACTGCAGTTCTTATAGGTTCGTTGAGCATGGCTGCTTACGCCGAGGATTTTCAGGCTTTAAAGGCAGAGGGCGCAGCGCTAATACCGCCTTTCGGGCAGCATTTGATGTCTACCGTAAAGTCTGCGATGGAGTCCGGCGGGCCTGTAAAGGCCGTAGAGGCTTGCCAGTTATTGGCTCCAGAGATTGCTGGGCAGCACAGCAAGCAACCTTGGAAGGTTGGACGTACCTCATTAAAGGTACGTAACCCGGCCAATACTGCAGATGCCTGGGAAAAACAGGTCCTCGAGCAATTTGCCGAGCGTGCAGCTGCAGGTGAACCGGTGACTGAACTCAGTCATGCCGAGGTTGTTGGCGACGAGTTCCGCATGATGAAAGCCATTGCCACTGGTGAGCCATGCTTAGCCTGTCATGGCAAAAACATTCAGCCGTCTCTTGCCGCGGTGATTGATGTACGCTACCCGGAGGATGAGGCTCGTGGATTCGCTTTGGGTGAATTGCGAGGTGCTTTTACTTTGCGGCGTACTTTAGAAGTTGGAAATGATTGAATTAACGCAGTTAGAACATCGTGACTCTCTGTTAAAGCGTCTGGCCCGCGTCGAGGGCCAGGTGCGTGGCATTCAAGCCATGATCAAGCGCGGCGATGAATGCGAGTCTATTGCTCAGCAGTTCAGCGCCGCCCGTAAGGCGCTGGATAAGGCCTATCAGGAGATGCTGATCTGCTTGGCCGAAGAGGCCATCCTCACTCCAGACCACAGTAACCAAGACAAACTGGCGCAAGTCAGGGCCATCTTCACCAAGTACACCTAACGGCTGCGTACGCCAAAAATTGGCGCCGCCGTCGTTGCGCCTCACTCTTCGGCCGAGAGCCCAAGGGGCAAGCCTTGAGGGTCAGTGAAGTGTTTGGCGATTTCTTGCAACGCTGTGGCCAGCAACTCTTCCACCACAGGGTGGTAGAACGGCATTTGCAGCAGGCTTTGCGCCGTTTCACCCCGCTGGATGGCCCACGCTAGTTGATGCGCCAAGTGTTCGCCGTCGATACTGAGAAGCGAGGCGCCGAGTAGTAAACCGCTGGTGCTATCGGCGTAAATATTCAGCAGGCTGCGTTCACCGCCCAAGATGCGCAAACGGCCATTCGCTTCGCCCGAAGCACTGCCAACGATAATCCGGCTGGGTTCTAGCTCGCTCAAGCGTTTACCAATGGTCGCGACATCAGGTTTAGCGAAGGCGATGGACAGCGAAGTTTTTTGCCGGAAGCGCGTGGGAGTGGTCCGCGCTGCGTTATAGCCGGCTATCGCACCTTCGTCAGCCGCTTCATGCATCAAAGCGCGCTGCCCGTTAGCGTCACCGGCGATGTACACCGGCCAATCGTCCAGTTGCAGAGTGGCCGGGTCAAACAGCGGCTCGCCACGTTCTTGCAGGGTAAAACCTGCCGCCTGCAGATTCAGCTCATCGGTGTTCGCGCGCCGGCCGGTTGCCACCAGTAGCAGGTCAATAGTTACGCAGCGTTCACCTGAGCGCAGCACCAGCCCATGCTCTGCACGTTCAACGCTGGCGGGTTGGCCGAGCCAGATTAGCATCTCTTGCGAGAAAACCTCGACTGCACGGGCGGCCACCTGTGGGTCATCAATACCGGCCAGGCTTGAACCGCCAGCCGTTGTGACTTCAATGCCGAGCCGGCTGAGCGCCAGACCCATTTCCAGACCCAGCGCGCCCAAACCCAACACCCCGATGCGTGCCGGCAATTCTGCCATCTCAAACAGCGTGTCCGTGGTGACAATCCTGTCTGCAAACGGAGCCAGCCAGTCGGGGATAAACGGGCGCGAGCCGGTGGCGATAATCACCGCGCCTGCGCGGATGACGTGCGTACCTTCAGCGCTTTCAACTTCCAGCAAGGTGGGTTCAAGAAAGCGTGCGCGCCCCTCGATCAGCTGTTTGCCCGCCGCGGCGCGGGCTTTGTTAGCGGCGTTGTTAGAGAAGAAATCACGCTGCTTACGCAGAGCTGCCCAAGTGATGGCGTTATCAAGCTGTAGCTCCTCGCTATACACCACACCGATGGCCGGCATGGCCAAACGTGATTGCCATAGATCGGCTGCATGCAGCGCCAACTTGGAGGGCATGCAACCCACTCTGGCGCAGGTGGTGCCGAGCGGGCCGTGGTCGATAAGGACAAAACTTCGCCCGGCGCGGCGCACCTCACGCAGTGCATAGAGTCCGGCTGTACCGGCACCAATAATGGCAACGTCGACGGTGATTTCTGTACGCATGACCGGAGAATCCTTTTCGACTTGAGATGCAGAAAACCGCTGCATATGCGAAGGCATATGCAGCGGTTTGAGGGCAGTAAAGCCCTTTTGCTAAGCGTTACAGCGTTTTAGTGGAGAAGTACCAATCCACTGTTTCGTAGCCTTCAGCGGCGCGTTTCTCGGCAGCTTCTGCAGTTTTTGGCGGCGGTACGATAACCGGCTGGCCCGGACGCCAGTTTTCCGGAGTTGCCACGCTGTTGTCGTCGGCTGTTTGCATGGCTTGCAGCAGACGCACGAACTCATCAATGCTGCGGCCGTTGCTCATTGGGTAGTACACCATCGCGCGCAGAATGCCGTTGGGGTCGATAAAGAAGGTCGCCCTTACCGCTTGGGTATCCGCCGCGCCCGGGTGAACCATACCGTAGGCACTGGCGACTCTCATGGAGATGTCTTCAATGATCGGGAAGGGGATTTCGACGTCGAACTTCTCTTTGATGTTGCGCATCCAGGCCAAGTGCGAAAACAGACTGTCGATGGACAGACCCAGCAGCTCGCAATTCATTTCAGCGAACGTTGGTGCGGCTTTAGCAAAGCCAATAAATTCAGTGGTGCACACCGGCGTGAAGTCTGCCGGGTGGGAGAACAGAATTAGCCACTTGCCACGGTAGTCTTCCAGCGAACGATCACCGGACGTGGTGCGAGCGGTGAACGGAGGTGCTGGCTCGTTGAGGCGAGGGAAGCTCATCTGCGGGCTATTTTCCATGGTGCATTTCCTTTTGATGAATACGATTAGGTGCAGCGGTCGTATTTGGGCGATGTGGCCGGATGAAAAAGGCAGCGACGTCAGTGGTCATCAACATAGTCCTCCTGCAGTCGCCATATATACCCCTGGGGGTATATATGGCGAGCTTAGCAAATTCGTCTAGTGATTAAACCGAAGCGTTTCTATCGATGTCATAGGCACAAACAATACAGCGTTAAAACTCGGTGTATGGCCGGGTACATGAGCCGCTAAGCCAGCGGTGACTAACCCTGGGCTGGCAAGCGGTTAAGGTCGATACATCTTGGCGGGGTTCATTTTTGCGCTCCATGGCAGCCCGACGTTTTGCCAGCCGCTTTGCAGGCGCATGCCGGCTTGCGGGCCCTCTTTGAGTGCCGAGCCTTGGAAGCCATCAACCACGTAGCGGGCATTGGGGAAGCCGTTAGCGCGAAGAAAATCTGCACTTGGCTTACCGCGCTCACTGCCGGAACGGCACATGGTAATAATTTCACTTTGGGCAGTTAGGCCGTGCTTGGCCAACGCCGCTTTTACCTCGGCAATAAAATTGGGATTCTGTGCGATTGAGTAAGTGCCGCGGGTTTCATCCCACGCGCTGCGGTCAACCAGCAGATAGGGGATGTTGGTGTGCACATCATCGGTAAAGCCGACAAACATGATCTCGACTGGGTCACGCACATCGATAAACAGCAGTTGCGTTGCGTCTTGCTGCAGGCGCTTGTGCACCTCCTGTGCATTGGCGGAAAGATCCACCGCGTGGGCGGCGAAGGTCAGCAGGCTGAGGCAAATAGCAGTCAGTAGGCGTTGCATGAGTGCTCCTTTGGCCACTGGCCTTAATCGAATGCAGGAAGGTGCGGGGTGTCGATAGCCTTATCGGCGGCGCTCCACGCCTCAAAGCCACCTTGAATCGACAGAACGTGCAGGTAGCCCATCTCTTTTAATGAGCACGCGGCTAACGCCGCGCGGCCGCTGTTTTTGCAATAGAGCACCAGCTTCTGGTCGCGTTGCGCCAGCTCGGGTTCATTGCTCAGTTTGAATTCCAGCAAGCCGCGGGGAATGTTGATGGCTCCGGGGATATGCCCGGCGTGAAATTCATCGGCTTCGCGCACATCGATCACTACATCAGCCGCCTTGATGGCTGCGTCAGCCTCCTGCAGGTCAATTTCATGGATGCGCGTTTTAGCGGCGGCTACCAAGTCATGGGCAGTTTTCATCAGAATGTCCTTATGCATGGGGTTGGGTGTCGGCGCGCAGATTGCTCGGCAGTAAGGTCTGCTGGGTAAGCTGCGGAGCTAAAGCTTTTAGGGCCTCGAACTGGCTGATAAACACCTGGCCACCAAAGTGCTGGAGAAAGCTTGAGCGGCGCAGCTGATCCATCACCGGGCCTTTCACTTCGGACAGGTGCAGCTGAATGTTGGCGGTTTTTAGGCGTTCAACAACGGCTTCCAGCGAATCAAGGGCGCTGGCATCAATCAGGTTGACGCCAGAGCACATCAGCACCAAATGGCGCACGTGAGGTCGATTGGCTATCAGCTCGCCAATCCGATCCTCGAGGTAGCGGGCGTTGGGGAAGTACAGGCTTTCATCGACCCGCAGCGACAGCACGTTGGGCGACTCAATAACCGCAAAGCGCTCGATATTGCGAAAATGCTCGCTGCCCGGTACTTGCCCGACAACCGCCATGTGCGGCTGGCTGGTGCGCCAAAGAAACAGCAACAGTGAGAGACCCACGCCGATCAGGATGCCAGCCTCAACACCGATCAGCAGCACACCGATAATCGTCGCCAACTGCGCGACGCCGTCAGGGCGCGAGTATCGCCAAGTGCGGCTCAGCGAACCAAGGTCAACCAAACTCAGCACCGCGACAATAATCGTCGCGGCCAATACGGCTTGCGGCAGGTTATGCAGCAGCGGGGTCAGCAGCATGACGCTGAGGCCGATACCGGCGGCGGTGAACACTCCAGCCATGGGAGTTTGCGCGCCGGCGTCATAGTTGACCACCGAACGAGAAAAACCACCGGTAACAGGAAAGCCACCACTAAAGGCTGCACTCAGATTGGCTGTCCCCAAGCCGAGCAACTCATTGTCGGGCTCGATACGTTGGCGCCGTTTTGCTGCGAGCGTTTGGCCTACCGACACCGACTCAACAAAACCTACCAAGCTTATCAGCAGTGCGGCGGGCATCAGTTGCATGGCTAAGGTGATATCCAGCGTCGGCAGCATCAGCCCCGGTAGGCCTTGCGGGATAAGCCCGACCACTTTTACCCCAGCGTGCTCCAGTTGTAGCAGCGACACCGCAACAATGGCGGCAATAATCGCCAGCACCGGCCCGGCTTTGGCTAAGTTGCCCGCCATTTGCACAGACAGCCCCAGCCGTTGCAGAACAGGTTTTAGGCGCGCCCGCGCCCACCACAGCCAGATCAGACTGAACACGCCGATCAGCAGTGTTTGCCAGTGGGTGTTCGGCAGCCCGAGCCAGAGTTGCGGAATAATCTGCAGCAGGCTCTCGCCCGAAGCGCTGATGCCAAGCAGGTGCTTAAGCTGCCCCACTGCGATAAGGATGCCAGAGGCACTGATAAAACCAGACACCACCGGATGGCTGAGAAAGTTCGCCAAAAAGCCCAGGCGCAACATCGCCATGCTGCTGAGCAGCAACCCAGACAAAAGCGCCAGCAGCATCGCCGCGCCGATATACGCTTCGCTGCCCGCAGGGAATAGTGGCGCGAGCGCTGCGGCAGTCATCAGCGACACCACCGCCACTGGGCCTACGGCCAAGGTGCGGCTGGAGCCAAAAACGGCATAAGCCAGCAGCGGCAAAATGCTCGCATACAGGCCCGTCACCGGCGGCAAACCGGCCAGCATGGCGTAGGCCAAACTCTGCGGTATCAGCATCAGCGTTACGATCAGTGCGGCCAGGCCGTCTTGGGCCGCACTGCTGCGGTCATAGCGACGCCCCCACTCGAGGCAGGGCAGCCAGCGGCTCAGTTTCATTTGGCCTGATCCTTTCCAAAATCACAGGCCGCTGCTGCTTGAACGGCAGCGGGTTCATGCTGCAAACGTTTGGGGGCGGCCAGCCATTCACGGCCGTGTAGCATCATGTCGAAGTAGATGCTGGGCATCAGCTTAACTTTCAGCTCCCAAGCCAAGCGGCGCGGTATGGCGGGGTCTAACGGGAAGGTAGGCAGCAGTTTGCCGCCGTAGCCAAACTCCGCCAGTAGCACTTTGCCACGCTCAACCGTCAGCGGGCATGAGCCGTAACCGTCGTACAGCGCGCGTGGCCCTTTTCCGGCGAGAACAGAGATCACGTTTTCCGCGACCACCGGCGCTTGCTTGCGCACGGCGGCAGCGGTTTTGGCGTTGGGTGATGCACAAACGTCACCCAAGCTGAAGATATTGCCGAAGCGCGGATGGCGCAGGGTTTCTGCGTCTGCCTCAACCCAGCCCTCGGCATTAACCAAAGAGCTTTGGCGAATAAACTCAGGCGCGCGTTGGGACGGCACGGCGTGCAGTATGTCAAAGGATTTTTCGATGGTTTGGCTGTTGCCTGCCGTATCCACCTGGTTAAACCATGCTTTGCGCGCCGGGCCGTCCACTGCCGTTAGGGTGGTGTTGAAGTGAAGCTGGGCGTTGTAGCGCTCGATGTATTTCATCAGCGGCGGAACGAAGGTCGGCACGCCGAATAACACCGCACCAGCGGTGCAAAACTCGACGTCAATGTCAGGCAGTACCCCTTGTTTTTGCCACCAGTCACACGACAGGTATAGCGCCTTCTGCGGCGCACCGGCGCACTTGATCGGCATTGGAGGCTGGGTAAACAGCGCGTTGCCTTTGCGTAAATTTTGCACCAGTTGCCAGGTGTAGGGCGCCAGCTCAAATTGATAATTGGAGGTGACGCCGTTCTGCCCCAGCGTCTCTTTGAGGCCTTCGACGGCATCCCAGTGCAGGCTTAAACCGGGGCAGACGATCAGGGTGCGGTAGCCAATCCGGTTGCCGTCTTCAAGCACCGCACATTGCTGCTCGGGCTCAAAGCCGGCCACTGCGGCGCAAATCCATTGCGCACCTCGAGGAATGCAACGGGCCATTGGCCGTTCGGTGTGGGCTCGGTCAAAAATACCAGCGCCAACTAGCGTCCAGCCCGGCTGGTAGTAGTGATGTTCGCTGGGCTCGACGATGGCGATACGCAAGTGCGGGTCGCGCCGCAGCAGGCTGGCCGTCACCGCGCAACCGGCGGCGCCACCGCCAACCACCACCACGTCATAGCGTTGGGTGGGCGGCGTGCTGCGTTGCGCTGTGGCGAGGGGCGCATTCTGCCAACGCTGCTCTAGGCGCGGCGCCAGGCCGCTGAGGTCATAGCCGTTGTTCTGCGCCGTTTTAAGCAGCGCGTGCGGGTCTAAGTGGCGCGCTTCACTCAATGCCCACAGCGTTGTGGAGCGTGTGCCGGTGCGACAGAACGCCAGCACCGGGCCGCGCACGTGGCCGAGCAGCTCAGTAAAAGCCGCCACCTGTTCATCGCTGATCTGCCCCGCCGTCACTGGCAGGAAGAAGTATTCAAGGCCACTCGCCAGCGCTGCCGTTTGAATTTCGGCTGAGCTGGGTTGATCTTCACCTTCGCCGTCGGGGCGGTTATTGATCACGCTGCGAAACCCTGCCGCAGCGAGTGTGCCCATGTCTGCTGGTTGCAACTGCCCAGCGACGGCGATAAACGGGCTGAGGTGTTTTAGCGCATCCATGGTCAGCACCTCAGAGCACGTCGAGGGGGATTTTCAAGTAGCGAGTGCCATTGTCTTCGGCGGGTGGCAGTTGCCCCGCGCGCATGTTTATTTGCACCGCCGGGAGAATCAGCGTGGGCATGCCCAGCGTCGCATCACGGCTGCTACGCATGGCGACAAAGCTGGCTTCATCAATGCCCTCATGCACATGCACGTTGTGCGCGCGCTCTTCGGCAACGGTCGTTTGGTTGCGGAAATCATCGCGCCCCGGTGCCTTGTAGTCGTGGCACATAAACAGACGAGTGCTACCCGGCAAGGTGAACAGCTTGCGAATTGATTGGAACAAGGTGCGCGCATCACCACCGGGGAAGTCGCACCGCGCCGTACCGTAATCCGGCATAAACAGGGTATCACCCACAAAGCCGGCATCGCCGATCAGGTAGGTCATGCAGGCCGGCGTGTGCCCCGGGGTGTGCATGGCTTGGGCAGCGATGTTGCCTATTTGAAAGGTATCGCCATCTTTAAACAGGTGGTCGAACTGGCGACCATCGGTGGCGAACTCGGTGCCGGCGTTGAACAACTTGCCGAATGTGTCTTGCACCACGGTGATGTTTTCACCAATCGCCAACTGGCCGCCCAGTTCGCGTTGCAGGTAGGGCGCAGCCGAGAGGTGGTCTGCATGCACATGGGTTTCTAGCAGCCAATCCACCTTTAAGTCATGCTCTTTAACGAACGCGATCATCCGATCAGCGCTGGCGAAGGAAGTGCGCCCGGAGGCCGGGTCATAATCCAACACCGAGTCAATAATGGCGCAGCGCTGGCTGCTGGGGTCGATTACTACATAGCTGTAGGTGAACGTGGCGGGGTCAAAAAACGCTTCGACATTGACTTGCATGGCCGTCTCCTTTATATACCCCCAGGGGTATCTGATTTAGAGTTAGGCTACATGTTTATTCTGTTCTATGCATAGATCTAAATAGAATAAGCAGCATGTGTATGACGTACTTCCTGACTCGAAAACTGAACGGGGTGAGCCCAGAAATGAGCCTGAATGTGCTCGCCTACAACTTGAAGCGGGTGATGAAAAGCATCGGTACCGAAGTCTTTTTGAAGGCGATGGCGGCGTAAAGCCCGGCTTTATACTGCCCCTAGAGGTGCGAAAGCGCTTCATACACGCTCTGAAGCGTTACCGGCGCTGATCGTGGTAAATAATCGGGATATCACCGCGCCCAAGAGCAATGGGCTGAAGCACGTGAGATAAGAAAGTGTTTTTATGCACCCTGGGCCAAAACAGTCATCGAGTACCTACAAGATTAGCGTCGATTCAGTAAGCACGGGCTGTATGACGAGGGCGCTCAAACGCAGTTTCCAGGCATATGAAGCCGGTCTACCACCCTGGCCAGCATCTCTATTTTGATTACTGCACGGAATAATCGTGCCTACAAGCTGATTTGGCTCAGGACTTGATGTATCCCTGTCGATACAGTTAAGGCAAATTGATATTTTCGAAAAGGTGAAGTGATGAGCGAATGGCTGGCCCGTTTTTCAATAAAGAACCGACTAATCAGTTTACTTATGGTGCTGTCCCTTTTGACGGTCTGTTTGACACTCGCTGGGCTTAATGGCATGCGCAACAGCAATACCAGCCTTGGACAGATGTATAACGACGTTTTAATACCACTGGACAACCTTGGCGACATCACCACTCACATGCAGCTAGTGCGTACTCAGCTTTTGCTTACCCTTCAGCACAGGCCCGGTAGCGCGTTTGAGAAGGCACATGATCATCCTGCGAGCATGCATTTCGATGCTGTGGATAAAAGTGTAAGCATCATGCGTGAGCGTCTGGCTGACTATCAGCGTATGCCAATGACCGAAGAGCGGAATCGTCTGGTCAATGAGCTGCAAAAAAAGCTGTCGAACTACTTAGACAATGGTGTTCTGCCTACGCTCAGTGCGATGCGCCAAGGTGACTATACGGGAGGTAACGCAATCTTTCTTACTCGCCTACAGCCTTCCTTCATGACCACCTATGCCAGCTTGCGAAACTTAGTTGCGTCGGAGCAATCAGCAGCCAATGCAGGCTATAAACACGCGGTACAGTCGTTCGAGCGTCTTGCGATGATAATCGGTCTGGTGCTTGCAGTTGCTCTGTTTCTGGCGGCCACCTTAGCTTTTGCCACTGTGTCTGGAATCACAAAGAGTGTTCGGGCACTTCAAGTCGGCAGTCAACAACTTGCAGATGGCAATTTAGGCTATCGGGTCGCCTCTCAAGGACGAGATGAGCTAAGCGAAATCTCCAGTTCTTTCAATACAATGGCTTCGCGCTTTCAACACACTATTCAAGAATTGTCAGCTGCTGTAGAGCAGCTGGCAGCTGCGGCTGAGCAAACTTCTCAAGTCAGTAACCAAACAAGTGACGGTATCCGCCGTCAGCAGCTGGAAACAGATCAGGTTGCTACCGCGATGAACGAAATGTCAGCCACTGTTCAGGATGTGGCAGGTAATGCTGCCAGCGCAGCGCGCGCAGCAGAGGAAGCAGATCACCAGTCAGGAAGCGGTAAGCTTGTTGTTCATCAAACAATCGCTTCAATCGACAGCCTAGCTAATGAAGTTGAACATGCCGCCACAGTTATCCATGAGCTTGAGGAAGACAGTGCAAATATTAGCTCTGTGGTTGATGTTATTCGTAGCATTGCCGAGCAAACCAACTTGCTTGCACTCAATGCGGCAATTGAGGCAGCAAGAGCTGGTGAACAAGGGCGAGGTTTTGCTGTGGTGGCTGACGAGGTGCGTTCGCTTGCATCGCGCACTCAGCAATCAACCAGTGAAATTCAAATCATGATTGAGAAGCTTCAAGCTGGTGCAAATCGCGCTGTTACAGTCATGCAAAGTAGTTGCAGCAAGGCGCAGGCCGGAAAGCAGCAGGTTGCCGGTGCCGGCCAGATGCTGGATCAGATTAGTAGTGCTGTTGCAACCATTAACGACATGAATGCAATGATCGCATCCGCCGCAGAGGAACAGAGCTCTGTAGCGGAGGAGATTAACCGTAATATCACTAGTGTCAGTCAGATAGCTGAAGAAACTAGCGAGGCATCACGACAGAATGTTGCCACAAGTACGCAATTGGCAATTTTGGCTGGCCAGCTTCAGCGTTTGGTTCATATGTTCCGATTTTAGTAATTACCAGAATCTCCCCTTTGTTTCGTGGGGTCAGCTGACACAGAAGTAAAATAAGTATGAGGCTTGCCTCGCCCGCTAATCGGCAAGCGAATGCCCGCCACCCCTAACACTAGAGTCACACAATGAACCGTCCTTTGCTGCTGATTACTCTCGCCTGCACGGGGCTGACTGTGCTGATCTGGGGAGGCATCCGCACTCTGCAGGGGCCGGCCTTGGCCGGCTACCAGCTAACTGCGCAACCCCTCGTGCAGACGGTGGTGGCCACCGGCAGGATCGCCGCACTTTCGCGTGCGCAGGTAGGTAGCCAGGTAACCGGTGTGGTGATCGAGCGCCGAGTGACCGAGGGCGACGTGGTAGCTCCCGGCGACGTGCTAGCGGTGTTGCGAGCCGATGATCTGGTCGCTGCGGTACATGAAGCTGAAGCCGCGCTGGCGGAGTTGCAACAGTCCAGCCGGCCACAGGCGCAAGCCGCGTTGCGTGATGCGCAAGCTCGGCTTACTCAGGCCAGCCGGGAAGCCCGGCGCCGCCAAGAACTGCTAGGCAGGCAAATGATTTCCCGCGAGATCATGGAGCAGGCCGTACAGGCTGAAACCAGCGCGCGCGCAGCGCTCGAACAGGCACAACTGGCTGCTCGCACGCTGCAAGCCGGTCAGGCCAGCGAGCTGGCGGCGCAAGCAAGGGTAGCCAATGCTCGTGCGCAGCTGGCCAAAACCACCATTCGGGCCGAGCTGGCCGGTACCGTGTTGACCCGCAATGCAGAGCCTGGCGATCTGGTGCAACCCGGCACTGTTCTGTTTGATATTGCCCGCACAGGTGGCACCGAGGTGCTGGTGCCGCTGGATGAAAAGAATCTTGAGGTACTCGGTCTGGGCCAGCTGGCCACCTGTGTCGCGGATGCCTACCCGACCCGCCCTTTTAAGGCCAGAGTCGATTTCATCGCGCCGACTGTCGATCCACAACGCGGTACTGTGGATGTTCGCCTCAGTGTGGATCCGGCCCCGGATTTCCTACTGGAAGGCATGACGGTTTCAGTGAACATTGAAACCGGACGCCGCGACAATGCCCTGGCGGTGCCCAACGATGCGCTGACAGTTGTGGACGGTGAACACGCCGAGGTGTGGCGGGTGGTCGATGGCCAGGCCACGCGGCGTAAGGTCCGCCTCGGGCTACGGGGTCTGACGCAGACCGAGATCAGCGCAGGGCTGCAGGCCGGCGACTGGATTCTGGCTGATGCGCAAGCGTCCATCTCCGAGGGTGACCAGGTTCGGATGACGGCCACCGCCAAAGCGTCTTTTGACTCGCAAAGTCGAAATGAACTGCCTGCCCGACTGGACTAGTCCCGATGTGGATTGAATGGACCATCGCTGTCAGGTTCCTGCGTGAGGGCAAGGCACAGAGCCTGCTGATCCTCGTCGGCATCGCCGTCGGCGTAGCGGTCATCGTGTTCCTGACCGCACTAATCACGGGACTGCAGGACAACATCATCCAGCGCACGCTGGGCACTCAGGCCCACATCAAGGTGGAGCCACCGGAAGAACGCAACCGCGTGCTGCCCGTCGAGCCGGGCAGCGTGCATTTGTTGCTGGAAAACAAGCGTGCCCAGCGCCTGCGCTCGATCAACAACTGGCAGGAGGTGCGTAATGTGCTCGACAGTTTCCCGCAGGTCAGCGCGGTCTCGCCGGTGATCTCGGGGCCGGCCTTTGCCCGCCGTGGCGAGGCCCTGCAATCGACCGCACTGATCGGCATCGACGCGCAGCGCTACCAGCGCATCATCCCTATCCAGCAGGACATTATCGCCGGCGTCTTTCGCATCGGTGCCGGTGACGCCGTGATCGGCAGACAGCTGGCCGCAGACCTGGGCATGGCCGTCGGCGACAAACTGCGCTTGGATGGCGGTCAAGGTCGTGAGGCCGTGGTGAATGTTGCCGGCATCTTTGAACTGGGCGTGCGCGAACTCGACGCACGCTATGTGTACCTCGACATGAAGCAGGCGCAGGCCCTGCTCGATCTACCGGGCGCGGCCACCGCCATCGACCTGACGGTGACAGACATCTTTGCAGCGCAGGTGATTGCCGAACGTATCGGCCGCCTCACCGGCCTGAAGGCCGAAAGCTGGATGGAAACCAACACACAACTGATGAACGCTTTGCGCTCACAGAGCCTGTCCACTCAGATGATCAGCTTGTTCGTGGCCCTGAGCGTGGCACTGGGCATCGCCAGCGTGTTGTCGGTGAGCGTGGTGCAGCGCACGCGCGAGATCGGCATCCTGCGCGCAATGGGCACTCGTCAGTCACAGATGCTGCGGGTGTTCCTGATCCAGGGAGCGCTGTTCGGTCTAGCTGGCTCGCTGCTGGGCGGCACGGCCGGCTATGGCCTGGTGGGCGCGTTCAACACCTTCGGTCCCAAGTTGTTCTATATCCCTCTCAATCCCTGGCTGTTGGCCTCTGCTGCGGCGCTGGCCACGGTTACCGGCATTCTCTCGGCGGCCTTGCCAGCACGGCGTGCGGCAGCGCTCGACCCGGTGGAGGCGATACGCCATGTCTGATCGGCAAGCGATGCAAGAGGTTCTGCGCCTGGTGGGTCTCAGGAAAGCCTACAACGTCGACACACCAACCGAGAATGAGGTGTTGCACGGGCTGGACCTGCGCCTACAACGCAACGACTTCGCCGCACTGGTGGGCGCTTCCGGTTCTGGCAAGAGCACCCTGCTCAACCTGATCGGGTTGCTCGACAAACCTACGGGCGGCGAACTCTACCTGCTCGAAGAACCTACCCGCACGATGGACGATACGCAGCGCACCGCACTGCGCGGCACCCGGATCGGTTTCGTATTCCAGTTCCATCATCTTATTCAGGCCTTCACGGCGCTGGAAAATGTATTGATGCCGCTCATGCTGACCACTGGCAAACCCACCTCGCAACAGCGTGAACGGGCCACTGATCTGCTGGCGCGGGTGGGCCTGCAAGGCATGGAGCAGCGCAAGCCCGATCAGCTCTCCGGCGGGCAGCAGCAGCGGGTGGCGGTCGCTAGGGCACTAATCACCCGCCCGGCCCTGCTGTTGGCCGACGAGCCGACCGGCAACCTAGACAGCAAGTCGGCCGCCGAAGTCTTTCAACTGTTTCGTCAGTTCAACCGCGAATTTGGCTGCGCGGTACTGCTGGTCACCCACGACCCACGCCTTTCTGATCAGTGTGATCGCGTCATCACTCTCGCAGACGGCTACATAGAGAGCGATGTGACCCGACAGGCATGAAACACCCGCGGCCGGCTCCGCTGGGCTGGCAGCCTACGGGCAGCGACTTGGCGCAGCAAAGTCATAGGTATTAACACGATCACTAAGACCTGCCGCTTTGGGCTTCCCCCGCGGCCAGAAAAATTCGTTTTGTTGCTCTCTGCTGTTGCTGTCACAAATTGGCAACCCAGGAGTATGCAGGCCCCAACGTTAGCGATGCTTTTCTGGTGGAAAACTCTACCCTCGCAGGGACCAAGGCCGTGCAAGCTGCATCGAGGTTAGTGCGGTAGCTAACTCACTCGTCCTTGGCGCTTATCTCGGCGGAGACCTTGCCAAACGACTCCCAGTGACCCACCAGCTCATCCACGCGATCAGGAATGCGCGGTGACTTACTGAGCACCAGACAGCGGGTTGTACCCACGTACTCCTCAAGGAGGTAGAGCGTGTCTCCAACGTCGACGCCCATTTCCTGCAGAACGTCATCGGGTAGGCGAATAGCGCCGTCGCCATCCCAGTCCTCAATCACTACATGCTTCCGCATCGTAACCCCGTGAAACGGTTTAATGGGTGTCCGCAGGGGGAAGCAACGGCGAGCCGTTGCCAACGAAGTCCCGCGGTGCAGGCCGCCAGCTTAGCAAAAGCTCACGGTTTCAGAAGTGGCCGCTGTGGATTCCTCGCTACCCAATCTGGGAGCTGACGATTTATTGGTTCGAGGGTTAAAAACCCGAGCATCAGGTTACTGTGTGTCACAGCCCGATCATTTTTGCTGATTAGAGACAGGAGCTTCCGTCATGCATGCAACATCCAGAATTCGCGCATTCTCGACGGATCAAAGTGGCGTAATTCTACGCACGGCCCTGAGGGTCCTGGAGAAATGGAAGGCCACTACCGAGCAGGCGAGCAATGTTCTTCGTGTCTCGCGCAGCAGCATTTCTCGTGCTCATCAGGGCAAAGGCGTTGAACTCGACCGTGATCAACTGGAGCGGGCCAGCATTGTCTTGAACTGCCACGCTAGCCTGAGGCTGGTCTTTGATAACCCTGAAAACGTCTACGGCTTTATGGGGCTTGAGAACCAAAACGAATTCTTCAATGGACGTAAGCCGTTGGAAATTATGGCGCAGGGCGACCTCATGTCGCTTTTGGAGACCTACAAACGAATCGACGCATTTTGTGCGGTTAGTGAACCTGGTGCGGACTAATCCTCAGCACGAATGAGCGCTCATGGGTCATCCTGATTTCCCAATCTGGGTGTCGACGAAATTTTCAGCGCTAGCGTTAGAACAGTAGAACATCGGGTTACCGTGGCATCTCGTTTGTAATCGGGAGTACACGTTGATGAGATGGTTTTTTGTGACGATGTTGTGTGGTGGCGTTGGTCTTTGGGTGGGCGCCCAATACCAAATACCTCAGTGGATTATGTGGTTGTTGTTGTCACTGGGTACTGCTCTGTGGGTATTTGCCAAGTGGCATGAAAGCCGGGAAGCCGAGCAGGAGCGCAATCATGATCGTGCGTAATGATCAGGATTGGGCCGCATGGGATTTCGCAAATCTGCAGGCTTTGCAGCTTTCAACTAGGCAGACACTACTCGGCATCGCCCCCTATCTGGAGCGCCTGCAGAGTGGGCAGGACAACTTAAGGGAATTACAGGTAGATGGACTACTGTTCTTCGCGGTAGAGCTGATTGAGGGTGTGTTGGTAGACCCTGCGTTGCCTGCAGAATTCGAGAATCTAGACAGCCAGCAGCATACCTACGTATGCAAAGCCCGCTGGTGGAATCGTCCATTTATCGAGCGTTGTAGTTGGGAAGGACCTTATGGGCTGGAGGTGAGTCATCGGGCTAGCCACGCTGCGATAGGTAAAGTCTTCCCCGAACTGGCGGCAAGAGATGTGGAAAAACATATCGCAGCTTTAAAGGCACTCTGGTTTAGCGATTGGCCAACAGGGGTTCGCTACGAAGTGTGCTGTTTTGATAGCACCGCTACTGGCGGCTTAACGAGCTGGGGAACTTTTAATTCAATCCCCGAAGCGCTGGGCTGCATTATGGGTGGTAGGCGCTGGTAAGCGCTTTAGCTAGCCGCGACCTTCATATCCCGTCTGGGAGATAACGATTGACCCTACCGTATGAAAGAACTCGTACCCTCGTCAAAACAGAGGAGTTCTTGCGTGAGCTCTCCCGTGATGCGGGCCTACCGCAGGGAATCCGCAGTTATGCGAAAAGTTTACTCAGGCACTACCCCTCTTCAGCTGAGGTGTTCTCGCTGGGACGCTTGGAGGAATGCTTAGCAAGCGGTGCCGATGATGACGAATATCGGCGTCGAGTTATCGCCTACCACCAGCCGCTGCTCTGCTCGTCGCTGGAGCAGAAGCGATAGCAATGGCCCACTATTTGACTGAACCACCGGTATCTCAACTCGTTATGCAGCGAGTTAAGCGGCTGCGCAAAGGAAGACCTTTCAGCATCCGCGACTTTGCAGAGCTTGGTACGAGTACGGCCATCTCCAAAGCAGTAGCCCAGTTGGTTCGGCAAGGCGAGCTTGAGCGTGTGTGCCGTGGCATTTACATGCGCCCCCAATACAGCCAGCACACTGGCAGAGCTTTGCGTCCTGGGCCATTGGACTTGGTAAATCTGATTGCCAAGAAAAACAGTTGGACACTGCAGATTCATGGCGCTGATGCAGTGAGGCGATTCGGTCTGAGTACACAGATGCCGGTCATTCCGGTCTATTACACCAGTGGCCCTAGCCGATCGATATCTTTAGGCAAGGCAGATATAAGGCTTGTACATGCTGCTCCGATGGTTATGCAGCGCGCAGGAACCAAGGTCGGAATGGCCATCAGCGCTTTATTTTATCTCGGTAAAGGCGGCATCACTCAGGAGGATGTGGCTGTAGTTAAAAAAGCGCTTAGCCCCGAAGAAATGAACAAACTATTGGCCTGCAGAATGCCGAAATGGATGCGCATGGCGCTGATGCGAAGTTGCACTGTCTCAGCCACCGAGTTGCATTCCAGCTGACCGGGAATTTTCATTGGTATCGAACATTAAACACGGTAATGACGACCGGCCGAAATCGGCCGATTCTGTTGAAAAAGTCGGTTTCTGGGAGCGCTGCTTTTCGGCAGCTCAAAAATCGCTCGATTCAGGCGTTGCTACGTAAAAACCAAGACAGCTCCGCCTTCTGATCGAACCAGATTTCAACGTCGCTAACGCTCTTTCATGGGCAAAAATCGCGACGGGACTTTTTCAACAGAATCGGCCAAAAGCGGACGGCAGGTGTCTAGTAAATAAATCTGTCCCCTTCCCCTCCACGGTGGCTTGGACATCCTGGTCAATAACGCAGGTGTCTTTAATCCAAAGCCCTTCCTAGAGGTAAATCCAGCCGAGTACGACTGGTTCCTCGATACCATCCTCAAAGGCAAGTTCTTCATGGCCCAGGCGGCGAAAGCCATGCAACAGCGCGGTGGCGGCGCCATCGTACAAATCGGTTCGCTTTGTGCCATTCAGGCTATCAGTGCCACACCCTCAGCTGCCTACTCCGCCGCCAATACCGGCGTACATGCGCTTACCCGCAACCTGGCCATCGAGCTGGCCAGCTCGAACATCCGCATCAATACCTTAGCTCCGGCTGTGGTAGAGGCTCCGGTCTACGGAACCTTTATGGATGCTGAGTAGGTCAAGGAAGTGTTGCCGACCTTCGACGCTTTCCACCCGCCGGGACGCAATGGCCAACCTGCGGACGTGGCGTTAGCCATTCTCTTCCTCGCCTCGCAAGACGCTTCGTGGATCACCGGAACCGTAGTACCGGTTGACGGCGGTGACACCGCTGGACGGAACTGCGGGACGACCAGATTGAATAGCTGGAAAGACTATTTCGCCAATCTCATGAAATGCGTCGGCGAGTTTGGCAAGCTGGCTCCGGAAGCCATGCGTGGATTGAACATGCTTGACGTTGCTTGCTCATCAGACACCTCTCTATGACGAGCATTCTCGCCCTAGATGGGTGTCCGGGGTCAGTAGACCACTACGCGTCATCCTTCTCGTCGACGGCGACCAGCGTAATGGCACCACTGCTTTCGTCCAGTTTGTCGCTGTAGCCGCAGGCGACACATTCGCGGTGCGGCACACCTTCCACGAACCACATGCGTACGCTGTCCATGCGCTCGCACGCGGGACAACTAGCGCCAACGATGAACTGCTTCTTCGGCTCCAGCGCTGCTGGGGCAGCGGGTACTTTCGGCTGCTCGTTCATGATTCACCCCGGTTGCGCAGGAAATCTCCGGTCTTGGCGAAGGCATCTTTCAGGTAGGCACGCAGCTCGGCATCCATCGGCGTGTCGTCCAGCGCCAGATTCATGCAGTGCAGCCACTGGTCGCGCTCGCTCTTACCAATAGAGAACGGCAAATGCCGGGCGCGCAGGCGCGGATGGCCGTGCTTTTCGATGAAGCGCTGGGGGCCGCCGAGCCAGCCGCTGAGAAAGTCGAAGAACCTATCGCGGATCTCACGGGTGTCGGGGTTGTGCATGTCGCGCACGATCTCAACGCCCTGCTCACTGAACATCAGGTCGTAGAAGCGATCAACCAGCTGGCGCAGCGGCTGGTCCCCGCCCAGTTGCTGATAGGGGATTAATTCGGATGCGATTGCCATGAGGGCCTCTTGCAGCGGAAGGTGCCGGCGCAGGATCAGCCCTGCGCCCGCCATAGGATCAGGTAGCCAAGGCCGAGGAGCAGCCAGCAGCCCAGCGGATGGAAAATCGTGCGCCACAGTCGGCTGTACGGATCGAAACCGACGCCGTGGACGAAGCCGCCGCTGATGCCGAGCATCACCAGCATCAGCAGGCTGTGGCTGTAACCGCCCTGATCGTCCAGGTAGGCCGCAGGGTGAATTAGCAGCAGCAAGGCCAGCGGGCTGGCCAGCAGCAGCGACAGCGCCCGGCTCCATGGACGCCGCAGCAGGGGGCGGACCTCAGTCGTCACCGACCGGTTCCTCATCGAGGTTCTGCGTGGTCTCCAGCCATAGGGCATTGATGATGCCGAAGCTGCAGGCCAGCAGCACGCCGAGAATCCAGGTGAAGTACCACATCTGTCGTTCTCCTTGGCCCTGAGTGGGCATTGATCGGATAGGAGCAAGTTTGTTCGCGATGCCGTGTGATGATCGCCAGCAAACGAGCTCCTACGGTTCGGGGTTTCAGTACAGGCCGTGCGGGTTGCTTTCGATGGTCTGGTCGGTCAGCCGGCCCCACATGCGGGTGTAGCACCACAGGGTGTAGAGCAGGATCAGCGGCACG
>JAEAMF010000399.1_pt1 | contig 57032 bp, 59 predicted proteins | sample 8958721 | NCBI WGS metagenome assembly JAEAMF01 (sample SAMN16933255, study PRJNA681124) | bioreactor sludge metagenome | isolation source: anaerobic bioreactor treating anionic surfactant - SDBS | place: India: Bengaluru | collected 2019-02-28
TGCCGAGGAACGAAGGCGGAATGGGATTATAAGGGCGAAGCCCTTATTTCATTCTTATAACAAGTTCATGTCTTGTTTGTAAAAAAGAATAGATAATGAAAAAAATACTTGGCAGAGATTTAAAATATTTTTTACCAGTAAACACACCCTCAATTATATTAATTTAACTTAAAAAATAATAATATGCTCCCGTCGGGATTTGAACCCGAGTCTAAGCCTCGAGAGGGCTTGATGATTGGCCACTACACTACGGGAGCATTGAATAAGACATTTAATTATCCACCGCTAGTGACTTCTACAAGTGTGACATGCTGTCCATCATTTAACACATCGTCTATAGGCACCGGTTGATTGTCAACTAATGCAAGACAGGTATCAGGTTTTAATGAAAAATGGGTTAATAGTTTTTGTATCGTCACATCTTTTTTTAAAGAAATTTGCTGGGATTGATTCGTTCGCGCAAATGTCACTGTTATTATCATAGGAATCGATACACATATAAAAAAGTGTTTCATTAACTTTTGGCTATCATATCCTTTGGACTAAACACTTGCTGGGGTAGCCAAGCTCGGTCCACGGCGGCGGTCTCGAAAACCGCTGGTGACAACACCTCAGGAGTTCAAATCTCCTCCCCAGCGCTATTTCTACCAGCAAATAATTTGAACTAAACGAACACCACAACTGAAATAAAAAATTATATTAAATGACTTAAGATAATAGTGAATAATATGAAATTAAATGTATCCCTTGAAAATTATTACCAATACGCCTTTCCTATGCCCACAGTTCTTATTACCTGCAATGACAACAAAGGAAAAACCAACATCATCACTATTGCTTGGCACACCACATTATCAACAAATCCACCCCTCTATGGTATCTCCATCTCACCCAAGCGTTATTCCTACGAACTTATCAAAAAAACTAAAGAATATGCCATCAACTTCATTCCCTACGAATTTGGACAAAAAGCACACTACTGTGGCACACAAACTGGTCGAGAAAAAGACAAAGTAAAAGAAACCGACCTCAAGATGGAACCCGCAAAAAAAATTCGGACACCACTTTTAGCCGACGCCTATGTAAACTTCGAATGCACCCTTCACCATGAAATATCCATGGGTGATCATATTCTCCTTGTTGGAAAGGTACTAGCAGTCCATGCAGAAGAACATGCCTTCGTGGATGATATATTAAATAGCGATCATACGCAACCGTTATGGTACTTGGGAGACAACCGCTACACAACACTCGATAAAACTAAAATCTATGCATTTTAGCTGAGCAAACTCTTTACTTACTTATCTTCTACTGTCTCAAAACATATGAAGATTCAAAAACCACTTCTTGCCATAGTGAAATTTTTTTCAAATGTCATTTAAGGGTTGGCAACTCAGGATACGCAAAGGGTTCAAGCACTTCAGGAACATTGCGCTCTAGTGTATTACTTGTCACACGTTTTGAAATAGTATATGCATTCATCATATCTTGCGGATATGGCTGTAATAATTCCATAATTTCATCCTCCATTAATCCATCTTTTAACCAATGAAGTTCGCTATCCTTTGAGAGAATCGCGGGCATCCGTTTTTTATTATTATGTATCGTAGCCATCAACGGGTTCGCATCACACGTTATAACACTAAATGTTAACAATTCCATACCAATTTCGGGGTGCTTCCATGCTTCCCAAATGCCAGCGATACTAAACATTTCATGGTTTTTCAGATGAATATAGTAGGGGTAGTTATGACCATGATAACTCCTCCATTCAAAGAATCCAGTAGCAGGAATCAAACAACGTCTTTTCTTAATTGCATCACGAAAGCTTGGTTTCTCAAAAAGAGATTCAGCCCGAGCATTCATCGTCAGTTTTCGTGTTTTTTCTGCATCATCCACTGTTTTTATCCAGAAAGGAATCAACCCCCAGAACATAATATGGAAATGATTTCGATCCATATCGGCAAGCACAGGATACTCGGGAATGGAAAACGCATTCACGTAATATATTGGATTGAATTCCCAAGTGGAAGGAAATCGAGCTACATAACGCTTCTCGATAGTATCAGGTTCAAGAAGGGTTAAACTATAACACATTCTTATTTTTCCCCCATTGCTCCAACTGGATATCAATAAAATAAGTTTTTACTTGTTGTAACTGACGAATGTATGGTTCAAACACTGGATGTGCATAATTCAGATTGTCAAGCGCATCAAGATAATCGTCTGTTTGCTTCAGCTCGATTTCATACTGCCTGTCAGAAGACATTAACTGTTCTCCTCTTTAGCTCTCATGATAGCTCCTGTGTTTCTATCATATTTATCACAATATCAAATCATATTCTCATATATAAAAAGCATCTTCTTGAGAAAGGTAAGAGTATTCACGCTTCTAACGATTCCAGATGATTCTAAACTAAAAAGAAGCTCTTTGGATATCCCTTGACGTCTTTTATACATTCAGTTTTGTTAAAATGAAAAAATCGAAATCGAGAACGAATACTATTAGCGATGATACAGTGACAATTTATTCCCCTTCCAGATTTTAGTACCTTTTGAGACAAAGTCTAATAATAGTTTCACTAACCTGCCTTTGATTTTTTTAAAGTTTTATTTGTATGGCCTTTTTACCTTTGCGTTTAATTCTTTTAAAGGGGGTTATAATTGTGGAAATGGATCTCTCAACCCAGTTGATTGAAAAACCTAACTTCATGACCTCAAAGGATATTTTGAAACCTATCATTGTGTTAATGTCAGGCATAAGAGAATTAGATGATTTAACATCCGGTTTTAAATCAGGTGAGATAACTTTCATTGATGGTGACAGTAGACTGATTTCCAATATTCCTAATCAGGTTTGTGTGAATACGTATCATATGTTTCATGCGAATACAGTTTATATTGATGGTGGAATTTGTGCTGATCCCTATCGCATTTCTGAGTATGCGCGTAGGATGGAAATGGATCAGAAGGAAGTTCTTGAGCATGTTTTGATTAGTAGAGCTTTCACAGTTTATCAGATGACTACCCTTATTCAGGAAAGACTTGAGGATATCATTGATAGGTATAAACCTATGGCGCTCATTGTTGGTCGCTTTCCCAATCTATATTTTGATTCTGATGTTGCTTCTAGGGAAGCACAGGTTTTACTTAGAAATAATCTTTATAAAATAAAGGATATTACCAAAAGGTATGACCTTGTAACTGTTTTTACAAATTTTGGTCGTAGCGTTGTATCTAATTTTAGGAATGTCCGCGATATTTTGTTTGATGGTGTTGATGAGGTTATTTTGATGAGGCAGAGTAATTTGATTACACGTGTTAAGGCTATTAAAAAAGGCGTGAGTACGATGATTCTTGCTCGCGCTAATGGGCAGCTACGTTTATGTGACTTCGGGTTGGTGATGTAGTCCTATGGGTCGTACTGTTTCCACTTTTAGGAATATGATTGAGTCTTTTGGTTGGGAGTGGAACGATTTCAAACGAGCGCTTCGTGACATGGACCGTGAGGTTTTCGAGGAACTTTTAAACCACGGTAGGCGCCATGCTGCAGCCGGTAGTAACATGGCTAATCCCAATCCATTTGAGCCTGTAATTATGAGCATCTTAATCGAACATGAGAAGACTTTACGAAAGCTGAAAGAACATGTTGAGCGGGATCATCCTTGATGTGTATCCGGATAATCATAAAAATGTGATGGTTACGTGGCTTGTTGATAATGGTAAAGCAGTACGACTTGAGGATGCATATAAACCTAGTTTTTTCGTTTACGCCAAAGCAAAGGATTTGTATACTCTAGCTAGTAAGCTCAAGGAAGTACCAGAATTAGAACTAGTTGATTTTACCTTTGAAAAAATGGTTCTTGGTTCAGATGAGAAGTCACTTGTTTTAGAGGTCATACCTAAAAATATAGGTGCAGTTAGTACATTAGCTGGTATGATTGATTCTTGGGGTGGTTTTTATCAGTATCAGCTTTTCAATGTTGATCTTCGCCTACCTAGCAGATATCTCCAGGATAAAGGCGTCTTTTTTAACGCAAAGGTTAAATGGAATGGCAACAAATTTTTATTAGATGATGACCAATGGGCAATTGATTATTCTCTCCCTTGCTACAATGCTGCCGTTTTTGATATAACAAGGCGGTCTGATAGCAGCACCATATCTTTTGATGACACTATAGAATCCATAAAAATTGGTGACTGCGTTATCGGTGAGGAAAATGAGACTGATACTATTCTTCTTGCTGTGAAACAGCTGGAACATGTTGACCCTGATATTGTTTATACCTGCAAAGGTGACAGTGTTCTTTTTCCTTTTTTGTTTCATCGCGCCATAGTCAATGATGTTCAAAATAGGTTAACTCTTGGTCGTGAACATCGTAGTTTACATCCTGTTAAGCAAGCTAAATCTTATTTCAGCTATGGCCAGATTGTGTATAGACCTGCATTCTACACGTTACTTGGCAGAGCCCATATTGATACATGCGACTCTTTTCTGTATGGTGAGAGCGGCATTCGTGGTTTATTGGATATTTCCCGTTGCTCCAATATTTCGTTGCAGGTTCTGTCTCGTGTAGGCCCTGGCACTACAATTAGCCAAATGCAGGTTAATAAGGCTAGAGGGAAGGGATATCTTATTCCATGGAAAAAGAATATGCCTGAGAATTGGAAGACCGCACTTGATTTATTAGTCTCTGATCGTGGTGGCCTTATCCTTGACCCTGTGGTTGGTTTACATGAGGATGTTCTCGAGCTAGATTTTGCCTCTCTCTATCCTAGCATTATGCTGAAGTACAATATTAGCCCTGAAACGATGCTCTGCGACTGTTGCAAATGTGACCCGAAGGTGATTGTGCCTCAGCTTGGTTATCATATTTGCGATATTCGCCTTGGTTTGTTGCCTGAGGTTCTTAGACCTATTCTCTTTCGTCGTTTTTGCTATAAGGCGCGATCTAAAAACAACAAGTACGATAAAACAGTATACAAGGAGATGCAGCAGGCTTGGAAATGGATTCTATTGGTTTGTTTTGGTTATACTGGTTATCGTAACGCCCGCTATGGTCGCATTGAATGTTATGAGAGTATCACTGCTTTCAGTCGTGATATGCTATTGACTGCTGTTGACACTGCCGAATCAGCTGGATATAGTGTCCTACATGGCATCATTGATTCTTTATGGGTTAAACCCAAAAAAAATGTGTCTGCAAACCCTATTCGTCTTTCCAGGATGATTAGTGAACGGACTGGTGTTCGCATGATTGTAAAAGGAAGATATCGCTGGATTGTTTTTCTACCCAATAAAAACCATGATGTTGGTGCTTTGAATCGTTACTATGGTTTGTTTGATGACGGTACTATTAAGATTCGCGGAGTTGAATATCGTCAGAAAGATACACCAGTTTTTTTGAAGAATATGCAGGGCGATATGATAAATGTTTTTTCAAAAGCCGCATACGCAAAAGAATTTTTTGATCTAATTTCATCCGTTGTGGAAATATTACGTAACTATGCTAAGAGGTTGGTTGATAACGATTTCAGATTAGAGGATTTAGTTTTTAGCACACGCGTATCCCGTGATGTGGGTGAATATAAGGTGGATAACTTGGTTACATCTGCTCTTTTTCAGTTGAGGGATCTTCTCATTCATTTTGAGCCTGGTCAATCTATACGATATGTTGTGTGCGACGAACATTCACGTGACTATAGGAAACGTGTTTGTGTTTTTGAAAAAATGAATGATTGCTGTGGCGTTGATGTTAATTTTTACCTCCGTCAGATTGCCATGTGCGGCGAAAGTTTGCTAATGCCGTTTGGTTTCAAACAAGAACGACTCTATGATATGCTCCAGAAGATAAAAGGTAGGAGAGATTAAATATATTAGTTTATTAAAAACGATGTATATTACTAGTAACGCTTTTTATCACTCTATGGTACTCGAATTTCTGTTGCTTTTAACCCTTGTTTTGTTTGTTCAACATCATAGTTCACAGTTTCACCTTTCTTTAAAAATATGGCCCAAAACGATAAATCTGATTTATGAACAAAAACATCTCTACCATCTTCGCCTTTAATGAAACCGTACCCTTTTTGAATGTCATACCATTTAACTGTTCCTTTCATACTATTTTTCCTCTAATAAACATCTTGTACTCTGTTGTGTTTTAAAATAGAAGGTAAAATGATTTTTTTAATGAAATGCAACAATTTGCGCAATTGTTTTTTCTTAAAAAGAATGCCGCTCCTTCTCTTCATGTTCAATTTGTTTCATATTTTTTATTATTATGTCAAAAGAAAGCTCCAATACCTCATTTCAGCATCAATAAAACTTGAATTTAAAAATCAACATATGTTCTTTCTTATGAGGTTACAATAACATAGTCTACCATAAATACTTTTAGATATATCATCTAACAAACCTAAGGCGGATCCTTTTGGGAAAAAATTTAAGATAATACTCTATTATTCTCAATAATCCCTCTATGTATCTCATTTATGAAAACTAATTTAAATAAGCAATTGAAATATACCGGAATATGAACGATCGAATTGGGACCTACTACACGAAACCGTTTTCGCAGTACAGGAGAAACGTAACTCTTATCACTGGAGAAGGATGGAGAAAGCACAGCATCCATTTTGTTACAGAAATTGATGTAACACTGCCAAAAGCACTTATCAAAAAACATAAAGAAACAACTAATGAAAAAATTTCTTTTACAGGGTGGATTATCAAATGTCTTGCTCAGACTCTTTCAGAATACAAAGAGTTCAACGTGTACCGATTAGGACGAAAAAAAATCGTATATTTTGATGATGTTGATATCCCGTTACCTGTCGAAAGAATAATCGATGGAGAATATATTCCAACTGCATATATATTACGTAAAGCAAATGAGAAAACACTTAAAGAGATATCTGAGGAAATTCGATCTGTCCAACAACAACCAATTGAAGGAAATAGACAAGTTCTTGGGCAACATTTTTCTCCATTAGAGCGTTTTGCGTTTAAAGCCCCGATGTTCATAAAAAAACTGTTTGTTGTCATTCTTCGAAAAAGGGGTCTGTTACGAAAAAAACATATGGGAACCATTGGAGTGACAGCAGTAGGTATGATGGGAAAATTCTCAGGGAGTGTGATTCCTCTTGGTGGAACGACAAGCATTCTTGTTGTCCTTGGTGGTATTTCAAAAAAACCCGGGGTTATTGATGATAAAATCGCCATTCGAGAATATCTCCATATAACATTTACCATAGATCATGATCTTTTTGATGGAGGACCTGTGGTTCGTTTTATTGATCGATTCACTCAACTCTGCGAACAAGGATTTGCTCTGACAGATCTCTAAAAATCTCAGAAATGTCAGCCAATGGATCAGAGTTCAACGGCGATAAGATTCCGATCGATTCGTTGCATACATGTTATCAATCGATCCTTAAGTTGTTCATCGAAAGAGGCACGATGAATCTGCCGTAACATATCAATAATACGACGGAACAGTCGAACGACATCACCCTCTTGATAATTGGTTAATGAAACCGCTTGTTGAAAATCACCATTATTGCTCCATACATCGACTAATGCCATCATGCGCTTGAGAGAAAGTTTATTGACGCTTTTCATAAACAACTGATTTGATGATACTTTTTCCATCAGAGCCTGATAGTCATGTTCTATACCATGAAAACTAAAATAATCATTAGCACGATGTTCATAGACAATACCTGCGATAACTTGTAGCAACTCTGTATCAGATAACTGTTGGTATAATGCAGTTGCAAATAATTCACTTATAAGAATTTCTTCAAAATATATCTTTTTTGCAAATACTCCTTTTTCTGTAAGAACTCCGTGTTCAGTAAGATATCCCATTCGTTGAAGTTGCTTAGTTTTTTGCGTAAATGACGTTTTCATACGAACTTGATGATGCGATACATGTTGACGTCGAAACGCATGAAAATTCTTTTTCAAAAACATATCAATTTCTTCATTCGAATATGAGTCAATCATGTTGAGGACGGTATTATATGAAAGAACAAATTGACTCTGGATAGGTTCCGTATCACTTTTTGAAATACGTACATACTCTTCGATTGATTCACCTTCATTCAATATGGTAACAACATAGCCTTCTGTATCAATACCACGTCGACCAGCTCTCCCAGCGAGTTGAAAATATTCTTTTGAGGAGACTGTACGAAACCGGCGCCCATCAAATTTCCGTAACCCATTCAAAACGACCGTTTTTGCAGGCATATTGACTCCAACAGCAAATGTTTCTGTGGCAAATAAAACGGGAAGCAAACCTTTTGAAAATAAGTCTTCAACTGCAAAACGTTGCTGTGGAAGTAAACCAGCGTGATGAAACCCAATACCATAACTAAGAGCATGTTCCAATTCTTTCGTTGAAATAAGCGCTTGTATCTCGGATGAAAAATATTTCATACAGATTTCGTGTATCTGATTTTTTGCATCAGTATCGTTAATAAAATTTTTCCATCTTTGAAGTTTTTTTGCTTCTTCTTCACAATGCTTTCGAGAAAATGAAAACACAATTGCAGGAAGTTGTTTGTCCAAACGGAAAATCACCTGACCTAGAGAGATTGGTTTTTGCTGGTTCGATTTCTTAGATCTTCTTCGTTGGTGTAACATCGTAGCGGTGATGCGATCAATAAAACCTCTATTACCATCATAGAGATATTGATGCAAGGGCACTGCCCTTTTTCTACAGGTTATAATTACAACTTCATGATCTCGCATCGTCTGCAGCCACGAGGCGAACTCTTTTGCATTTGGAATGGTTGCTGATAGACAAAGAAAACGGATATAGGAAGGACTGAAAAGAATTGCTTCTTCCCAAACTGTGCCTCGCTCAGGATCGTTCATAAAATGAATTTCATCAAAAATTACATAGGAGATATCTTTGATGATTGGATCTTGTTGAAGAAGCATATTGCGATAAATTTCAGTCGTCATAATGAGGATGGGTGCATGAGGATTGATGACTACATCTCCGGTGAGAATGCCGATATGTTCTTCACCGTATTGAGTTTTGAAATCACGAAATTTTTGATTTGACAATGCTTTGATTGGTGCAGTATAGATCACCTTTTTTTCTGTTTTTTTGAGACATTCATCAATAATAAATTCAGCGATAACCGTTTTTCCTGTCCCCGTTGCAGCACTGACAACAACAGTTTTTTTTTGTTCCAATGCTCTGATTGCTTCCACTTGAAATGGATCAAGGGTAAGTCCATTAAACATCATTGTTGTTCACTTTTTTCGTATTTTCTGTTTATTGGCCTTCCTGTTTTTTCAATATTTTTGTTTATGTTTTTTATTCAAACAGTTCGACAGATTTGAAAATTCATATTACAAAAGAATCTATGAAGTTAACGTTGTAAACATTTCATATATTATATAATATTTATGTATGAGCATTTCACAAAATATGGGTAAACCTCAATTGAATTTAAAAAAAGATGGTCGGTTAATTCACATAAGTATGTACATGATGGAAGCAATCGACAGACAAACGATATCCCCGATGCTTTTAACTCTTCGAGATTTATCAGTACTCAATACTGTATATCTCGATATCACGTACTAGTTTATGTATTATTTTTATCAATATACTTTTATGTTAAAATAATATGAACAATGTATTTTTATATGCAACTGTTAGATGACTCTAAGATCATACAACAAAAAAATCAGGTCGTATCATGCACGATACCTATCATTTCCAGGAAATTTTCTCTCTACTTCAATCGACATTGAAAACGATACAAAAGCCACTTGTATCAAGAACAACATGGGATCACATTCAAAAAAAACCATTTACTGTCCTTATTTCCTGTCTCCTTAGTCTACGAACAAAAGATGAAGTTACAGAAAAAGCATCAATTCGTTTTCTGAAGAATCATGATACTCCTGAAAAAATAATTAAACTATCAGAAAGAACAATACAGCAATATATCTTTCCTGTCGGATTCTATAAAATTAAAGCAAAACGAATTAAAGAGATATCACAAACTTTGATAACAGATTATGGTGGCAATGTCCCAAATGACTTTCAAAAACTCCTTTCCTTAAAAGGTGTTGGCAGAAAAACTGCAAACATTGTCATGGTTTATGGATTTAACGATAATGGTTACCTCCCAATTGATACCCATTGCCATCGTATACCAAATCGACTTGGATGGGTTCACACAAAAACACCGGAAGAAACTGAAAAGCAACTTTTGGCCATTCTTCCAAAACAATATTGGCAGGATTTCAATCATCTTTTTGTACAATTTGGACAAACCATTTGCACACCGCTTTCACCCCATTGCAGTACTTGCCCGCTTACAAACTATTGCCCAAAAATTACTGTTGGAACACATCGATAAAAACCAAACAGATATAGTGTCATTTTCTGTTCACTTTCAGATGTTCTTCAATTTCTTTAACGGAGAGATCCCTTACATCGTTCATCATATCGACCATAAGATCCTTCTCAGACCATTCAGCATAATATTCTTTCTGCCGATCATTAAGAGAAAAAGATATCCCTTTTCTATTTGCAAGTGTTTTTAATTGCTGTAAATTCATCTTATGTAACATTTCTTTCTTTATTGACATGATACTATCACCTTTCACGTTATAGTGGTTTTTCTCTGTCCCCTATACACCAATTTAATCATTATCGTCTTATTCTCATTAATAGTTTCGCTTTTAATAAGAGAAAGGATGTTCTCTATATTCCGTTTTCTCTTCGTCACTTAGTATTGTTATCAACAAAAAAAACATTTTTTAACCCGTATTAAGACTTTATTCCCACCTGTATGGTATTCATTATACTCCTCTCTCAATAATTACTGAATTTTATCCAACACACGGCTAGCTTTTCGTGCAGAATCGTGCCAACGAGGTTTATAGGTCTTGCGAATTTCTTTGTCATACTCATCCAGATTAATTCGTTCTAAGATTTTCAATCCTTTCTCATAATTATTCTTAATACTTAGATTGATAGCCCTTCCGGTCCCTCTAAACATTAAGAATGGTAATGTCATCAGGAATTTAAAGCCAATCGGAAGACCCTCTGGTTGCCATACTCCTTTTGCCGGTTTAATCCACAAATCTGCTGGATCCTCTCCAAAATGAGGAATGGGAATCTTATGCGGGGGTGCATGATAAAAATCAGCAGACACATCGCTAACCATCCATTTTCCATCAACATATGCCTCTCCACTTCCATGAAGTACAAAAAAATTCAAATTATCTACCCATTTCTGAACTAACGGATCAGCGGACATATAAATATTATATAATGCTTCAATACCTTCTGCGGAATACAACCGATAACGTGCCTTTATACCTGCAGCCCTGCAAAGAGCATTAAAAACATTGAGTTTATCGATACAGGTTCCATGCCCTCGTTTGAGGCATTCGCTTGCACTTTTCGGAGGGGAAAAATCAATGCGGATTTTCCCATTTACAAATTTAAAAACATTCTCAGCAAATTCCCTATCAGGAAGCCTATATGCACCTAGTTCATAAGCCATTGCTATAATTTCAGGTTGATATGGATCACATAAAAACGTGGGTCGTAAATACCGCTCATTTGATGAATTGATCTTCATATTCTCCTTATATTTTGGAAGAGTATATGGCAAGGATTTCGGTTGAAGATTCACAGGCCCCTCTTTGCAACCCTTGTTCGCATTCACTACCAATAAAGGATGGCGAAGAGCGATAAATAGTAGCATTGGAATCGTTCGAGCAAATGTCTTTGTCCAGTTTAGATCGAAAAAATATCCTTTGTCTTTCCAGTCCTTTAATAACGACATGAAGAATTATACTCCCTTTTTCCCTTGCACTTTGCCAAGTTCCTCTGCCATCAATCCACGCATTAAATTTGCGCAACCTTTTCCTTCAGATCCTTCCATTCGCGTAATATCTGCTTCTAACACAACTCCTTCTCGGTTGCACATTGGGCATCGCTTTAGTAATTTCACGCGATCACCGGTAATAATGAATCCTGGGTAACTATTAGCAACAGGATCTAGGAATGCAAAACGTCCCCACTGACCGTATCCTGCCGATCCTTCGTTATCATCTAGAACCATTGGATGAATCCAAGGGTGAAGGTGTTTATATCCACCCTCACAGGAAATCCCAAGCCCGTTCATCTCTGACATCCCATATACATCAATGTAATATTTTTCAGGAATACCAAGCGTTTCATGTACCAATTGAGCAAATTCAGAAACAGTAACCTTTCTATCCTCAAAGATCTTCCAACCACCCCCGGTGAACACAACACTATTTGTTTCTCCGAGGTTTAAGCGCATCCCTTGCTGTTTCATATATGCCATTAAACTATATAGTTGAAACGGAGGAGATACAATAATTGCCTGTTCATGAGATTCATCTATTTTTTTAAGCAATTCTAACATTTGCTGTTCCCCTTTACTCATCGCTTTTTTTAACGCCTTTAGCACGAGTTTTTCCTTGAAGTTTTTGGCATGACCTGTCGACATCAATCGAGCGATTGTCATACTAATTTCCCTATCAGTGAGAAAATGACGATGAGAAGGTGAAAAAACTTTTGATCCTTCACCAAGCCATTTACCAATGGTTAAAAATGTATTTGGTGACCCTGGGTATACATAATGCGGATCATCATCAAGCTTTGATGGAATGGAGAGTAATGTTTTTACCGCAGCAAAATAAAACCGTTGGAATGTTACTTTATCTCGAAACATGAAGCTATAATGGCCCGTTGTTCCTGATGAATGATTCACTAAGCCATCCAATCGTTTTTCAGCCCATCGGAGAAATTCCTGAAGATCTTTTCCATGAAAATCATAGACACCGATATCTACGGTACTAATTCTTTTAAGCCAGTTATACACATCTTTAGGATGTTCCGTTGGATATTCTTTAAAGAAGGTATCTGGAAGCATTGGTATCTTATCAAAATCCTGAATTGTCTGGACTTCTGTTGGATTAAAAGTATATTCAAGGCATAGCTGATGATAGAACTTGCTGTTTTCATAGTGATGGTGTAATGATTCCTGAACTGATTTTAATCGCAAATCCTCTGAAATATCAACGGGGTTTCGAAAATAATCATCCATCCCATAAATCATCTGATCAACAGTTGTCCATTGTTCTTTTTGTCTTCCAAATAAATCCTGAGTTCTTTCCCATAAGGGACCTTTTAACAATTGAGTCATACCTTGCCTCAAATTCTTAAAACTATTGTTGTTTTTTTGTTATAATTAGTCATTTTCAATAGCAATAAATCAAACTTGTGGAATAATCTAGTTCTATAACACCTCTCTCTCCTTTAAATAATTTTCCGTTATCCCGATTTTTTCCCCTTCTTAGTCCCATTCATTTCTGTTAACTCACATCCTTTTAAATACTATTTAAGAATCTTTTGGCATATGACACTCTTCAAGTCATCGCATTGCCGTTACGGGCTCAAACGAGTTCTATCGCGCGGAAACAAAATACATTCCCGGATATTATTAATGTCTAACAGTTCCATCATGCATCGCTCAATCCCAAATCCAAACCCCCCGTGAGGGGGCATTCCGTATTGAAAACCTTTCAAATACGTCCCAAAATCTTGGACATTTAGGCCGCATTCTTTTATTCGTGTCTCTAACAAATCAACTTGATGAATACGTTGACCTCCCGACGATAATTCGACTCCTTTACATTCCAAATCAAATCCTCTAGAATAAATCTCTCCGTCAGGCATCGTATAAAATGGTTTTGCCTGCAACGGATACTTTGTGATAAAATAAAATTCGCATCCTTGTTCTTTCAAGATATCCCCAAGAAGCCGTTCGTCTTCCGTTCCAAAATCATCACCCCAATTTACATGACAGTCACGTTCCTGCAATAAGGACAATGCCTCATCATATGGTACACGTCTGAAAGGTAACGATGGAACAGTAATGGATTTTTCCAATATTTTCAACGCCTCTATTTCTTTACTAGCAGTCTCCCACATCCCATAGACTAGCCTTTCAAGAACCTGCATCACTTCTTCTTCACTTGTAATAAACGCCATTTCAACATCGACAGCAGTTGATTCATTCAAATGACGTCGGGTATTATGTTGTTCTGCTCGGAAATACCATGCGATTTCATAAACCCTATCCATACCTGTAGCCATTAACATCTGTTTATATAATTGAGGTGATTGGGCAAGGAACGCATCCCTTTCAAAATACTGCACATGAAAAACGTCTGTCCCCCCCTCAGAAGAAGTACCAATAATTTTAGGTGTATGAACCTCTTCAAAACCTATTGACCGTAAAGTTGTATGAATAGATCCAAGAACAGCAGCTCGAATGGTAAAGATCGCTTGAATATTGCTTTTTCGTAAATCGAGAAATCTATTATCAAGTCGTGTGTCAAGCTCAGCTTCAACCTTATCAACAATACCAAGGGGAAGCGGTGTTTCAGAGGTAGATAAAACGATGACCTTTTCGGGAAGAACCTCATACCCATTTCGAGCTTTATCACTTTGTTGGCAAACTCCACGAACTGAGACAACAGATTCTCTTGGAACCGAAATTAATGTTTCAAATACTTCCGTATTACGTTTTTTCAAACAAGTGACCTGCAAAGTCCCTTTTTTATCGCGAAGAATGATAAAAGCAAGAGATCCAAGATTTCTTATATCTTCAACCCATCCTGCAACTGAAACGATCGTATCATAGTCTTTTTCGGAAACATCCATCGAATAATGACTTCGAATTTTCTCCATGAGTTCACCTATTATTAATCAATTTGATTTATTCTTCTTGATATAAACTGTAACACTGCATGTAATTGTTCCTTATTATTCCATTGATTACCTATGAGTTCCAACTCAGAATGATTATATGTTTTTAATTTTTCAACCCATATCAAGATATTTTTCATCGCTCTACAAACATTATCTACTATGGTGATATGGGCTGTACGAGATGTTCGACTTAAAGGATTTAAATCTATTGTTATTACAAATTTATCCATCCTCCTCAGAGATTCGCATCGATCACCATCTTCCAATGGAACTAGCACAACATCTGCAGAAAAAATCCCTTGTTTTTCGCATAACCCTCTATCATGATCTAAACCTGGAATACGTTCATCAGCATGTTCGCCAAGAACACCAACAGCACCATGATCCAAAAGTTCTCTAATAATACGCTGAATACGATCTGATGTTCGATGAAATAAATTTACTTCAAGAATCGCAGGAACGCATTCAGCAAGCTTCACGCAATCGTCAGGAACCAAAGCAACAACATTTCCATTCACTGAAATCACTGGATGTTTTGCGAGAAGTAACCTTGCCGCAGCGCTTTTTTCAGCATCCAAAGCAATCGGAATTGTTTTCTCCCCCAGTAAGTAATCAAAAGCTTCACCACGACCGTGAGCAATTAACCCTGTCTCATGAACCAATCCTCTTGACAACCCAGTTGCAAGACGTTGACGTATCATCAATGATTCATACCTTGGATGATTTTTTGGAATCTTGGTTTCCATAACCATCAATCAACAATTTTGCTTCTAAAAACTTATGCATAAAATAGAGGTGATTCAATCTATGAATCACCGCCTTAAACAACAAGTGTAGCAGCCATATCTACCCATACATATTTGGTTGAGGCGCACGAGTTGAAGACACCATTGGCTTAGCCTGCTGATGAAATTTCTGCAACTGTTGTTCTATTCTTTCAGATTCCTCATATAACGGGGCGACATTGATTTCAATATCAATAATCGAGGCGATAACATTAATAGCAGCAGCAGCTGCTCGGGCATCTGGATATTTTGGATTCGCCTCTGTTAAAATCGAAACAACATCAAATGCAGATTGTTTTCCTTTATTTAATAGTACACCGGAAACACCGGCAATTATACCATTTTTAAATTGAGGAATATTCTTTGTCACAAGCATCTGGCGAATACTATGTGTTGATCCAATAGCATATGCCTCAGCAACTGCTTCCTCCTCAACAGTTTTTCCTTCAACAACCATTCCTTCGGGAGAAATCAACAGTTTACATTGCTTTGAACCTGCCCATTTCATAATTGCTGAAGAAATAGAATTAATCAAATGTGGTTTTGGTTTAAATTCTGATACAAAAACTACAATTTTTTGCCCTGTTTGCTGCTCTCCCGCATAAATCCTCACTGGAGCTAATGGCTCACCAGTATGCACAACTGATAACGCTGGAAATTCCCCTGAGTCTAATGCACCAATTTGTTTTAAGTTCAATGCGTCAATAAGATAATTTGCTGCAATAGTACTTACAAGTCCAATCGATGGAAAACCTGCAATGACTGTTGCTCCTTCTAAATTAACGTCTTCAAAATCAATTATCCTTACTTCATCATTTTCCAAAAATTATCACCATCCGAATTATGAATGTTAATAGAAATTCTAGGATATAAAACCATTGGTACATTAACAATAGGCAAAAATTTTTTGACACGATAAAAGGACGATATGTCGTGTTTGTCAAACATATAAATTGATGCCCTTATGATTATTTTCATCAATGACAAAATTATTTCATTAACCTTTCACTACGCCCAAAGGTTTTAGTCGAACAACTTTTTTTGATATACCTGCGCCATGAACTGCATCGACAACCATACGAATATCTTTATAGGATCCTGGAGCCTCCTCAGCAGCAACTTGTAGACTTGCAGGATGAACATAGATTCCTTTTTCCATCAACTGTTTCACAATCGTATCTCCTCGATATCGATGAATAGCTTCATTTCTTGACATCATTCGACCTGCGCCATGGCAGGCGGACCCAAACGTTTCTTCGCTTTGTTTCGTTCCATGTAATAGATAACTTTCTGTTCCCATGTCTCCTGGTATGATAACAGGTTGACCGACGTTTGAATATTTCAAGGGAATGCCTACACTTTCAGGACCGAACGCTCTTGTTGCACCTTTTCTATGGACATACATTTTCCTTGTTTTTCCATCAACTATATGTTCTTCCAATTTTGCAATGTTATGGCACACATCATAAACAATATTCATATCAAGATCTTCAGCACTGGTGTTCAAGATTTTTTCAAAAGACTCTCGTACCCAATGCACAATCATCTGACGATTACACCACGCATAATTCGCTGCGCATGCCATCGCTTTGAAATAATTCTGCCCTTCTAAAGAGTTGACTGGAGCGCATGCCAACTGTTTATCAGGCAACAAAATATGATATTTTTGTACTGCTTGTTCTAGTACCTGTAAATGATCAGTGCATATTTGATGTCCAAAACCCCTTGACCCTGTATGAATCATCACACAAATCTGTCCAATATCACGAATCCCATATACCTTCGCAACATCTTGATCAAAAATCTCATCAACATATTGAATTTCAAGAAAATGATTCCCTGCTCCAAGAGAACCAAGTTGAGGTGCTCCACGTTGTTTTGCTTTAACAGAGACATGGGATATATCTGCATATTTCAAGCATCCTTTCTCTTCCAAAAACTCAGCATCTTTTTCCCAACCATACCCATGATCAATTGCCCATTGAGCACCTCTTATTGCTACATCCTCAAGTTCTCCTCCCTTCAATCGAACTTTGGCTTTTGAACCTAAACCAGAAGGTACATTGATAAACATCTGATCAATTAATGAACGAATTAATGCATCATTCAAATCTTTTCTATGAAGATTTGTCCGAATAAGACGAACTCCGCAATTGATGTCAAAACCTACTCCACCAGGAGAAAGTACTCCTTCTTCGGCGTCTGTTGCAGCAACACCGCCAATAGGAAATCCATAGCCCCAATGAATATCTGGCATCGCCATCGCATTTCCAACAATTCCAGGTAGAACAGTCATATTAGCAGTTTGTTCAAGAGCGTTGTCTTTGCGTATTTGCTCAATCATCTTTTCCGTTGCGTAAATTATGCCAGAGGTCTTCATTGTTAGTTTATTTCGCTCACCCTTATAACTCGATGGAATTTTATAACGAAAATTATCTATCTTGTTCAACGGTCCTGTCCAGGTCATAATGTATCAAATATATCAAATAGTACATCTATTAATAAGTATTCATTTGTAGCATTTGAATACACTTAACGGTTCTTTTTAATGTACGGAACACCTGTTTTTTCATTCACTTGAACTGAATATCCATTTGGTAATGTCGCAGGTTCACTTTCTTCTGGTACATCCTTACTAAAAAAATGAACCGTTCGCATGTCTTTATCACCAATTCGTATACGTTTTTTATATAGTGAATATTCACCATATGAATATGAATTTGGATGAGACTTTTGTAAATCAGGAGTTTTTATTTTAATTTGTTTTTCCTTTTTTTTAACGTTGATATCTTCCATTACCACAGGTGAGAAATCTATTTTTTGCGGGGAGGGTTCTGTAGTGTCAACTTCTTCCCAGATCTGTGGTTCTTTATCTCTTTGTCTGACCGTTGATCCTTTAAATGCTTTTGAAAACTTTAATTTCTTCTTTTTTTCTTGAGTTACTGTTGGTGTAATATATGTGTGTGTTGCTTCCTCATCAATAGGTTGCCATTGCGGCAATTCATCCGGTGCTTTATCCAAAAGTAACGTCTCTGAATCTGTTTTTTTTTCAGGTTCCTGTTCTTCTCTCTTTCTAAGAGATGTTTCCTCCTCATAAATTAATTGCCATTGTGGTAATTCTTCTAATGTTTCATCCAAGTGTAAAATATTTGAATCAGTTGTCTTCTCAGACACTGGTTTGTTCTTATCCTTTGGAGGTGTAACTTCAACAAATTCAGGGAGGGAAGTATCAGTAATTTTTTCTATTTCGAATAATTCTTCGTTGTCAAACAACGATTGCTCCTCGATAGATTTCTTTTTAACGACAAAATGTAGTTCATCCGATTTCAAAATTTGAGTAGTAGATTGTTTTTTATGATGAATAACGACATTTGGTTTGAGATTCTGAGAATCTGAAGTCTCCTGTATCTGCTGGGATTGATAGGATGGATCATGAGTTAGACGTTTATGCAAAGATGCAAGATACTCATTATCTGCATTACTAGAAAGATCAATACTAGTATTATCTAACATTTTCCGAACTTTTTCCATTTTCTTTTCATCGTTTTTTTCTTCAGTCATGTTAGATGCCAACCATGAAATAATTATTTTAAACAATAACGTCCTTATATTTCTTTCTTAATTTACTATACATCGATTTATTATGCATGAGACTAATCATATTTCTGTAATTTATTACCATAATTACTCTATAGGTAAATAATAAAAAGTAATTAAAAAATTTATTAAGCCCTATGTTGATATTACCTTTTTGATTATTATGAATTTTAAAGGGAAAGACATCATCACAATTAAAGATTTTTCTAAATCGGAGATTAATTATGTTCTTCACTATGCAAAAAAAATGCTCCCTTACGCAAAAGGAGAAAAATGTACAAAACTGCTCGAAGGAAAAGTGCTTTCATCATTATTTTTTGAACCAAGTACACGAACACGACTGAGTTTTGAAAGTGCTATGAATCGTCTTGGCGGGCGAGTTATTGGTTTTGCAGATCCTTCAGCTACTTCTCAAAAAAAGGGCGAAACTCTTTCCGATACTATTCGCATGGCAGATTCCTATAGTGATGTTATTGTATTGAGACATTCCCTTGAAGGTGCAGCCCAACTTGCTGCAGATTTTGCTGATGTTCCAGTTATTAACGCTGGTGATGGTTCGGGAATGCATCCAACACAATGTTTTCTTGACTTGTTTACTATTGAAACAGAGAAAAAACATCTCGAGGGGCAAAAAGTCATTCTGCTCGGTGATTTAAAATATGGACGAACAGTTCACTCACTTGCGTATGCATTATCATTATTTGGTGTAGATCTAACGTTTGTTTCTCCAACATCATTACAAATGCCAAAAGAAATTGTTGACGAATGCAAGGAACTTGGTGCCATACCAGCATCTACCACTAAGCTCGAAAAAGTAATCGACGATGCTGATGTAATCTATGTCACGAGGATTCAACGAGAACGATTTCCAGATGCAGAGGAATACAATCGAGTTGTTGGGACCTATCAAATCAATAAGGAACTTCTCACTAATGTTAAAAAAGACATGATTATCATGCATCCACTTCCCCGATTGAAGGAAATAGCAACGGAAGTTGATGAAACCGAACATGCGGTCTATTTTAAACAGGCATTTAACGGAGTTCCTGTCCGAATGGCGCTTCTTTCACTTGTTACAGGGGTGATACAGTGAAAAAAGATACTATGAAACCATTGAAAATTCCCCGCATCAAAGATGGAACAGTCATCGATCATATTCCTTCAGGAAATGCGGTTAAGGTCCTATGGATACTCGAAATACCCAAGCAGAATACATCAACGGTAAGCGTTGCCATGAATGTCCATGGTAAACAAGGGAGAAAAGACATAGTAAAAGTAGAAAATCGAGAACTTGCTAGGAATGAAGTCGATAAAATAGCACTTATCGCTCCGAAAGCAACGATAAACATTATTCGAGATTATAAGGTCGCTGAAAAGCATAAGGTTCAACTCCCCGATGAAATCATTGGAATCGCACGATGCCAAAATCCGACATGTATTTCAAATGCTGGTGAACCTGTTCACAGCCGTTTTATTGTTCTTGATAAAGAACTACCGCGGATAAAATGTTATTATTGCCGAAGGGAACCCGAGAATATCGCAGATAGAATTATTTAAGAGTTTTAAGTATCTCTTTTGCTCGATCTAATCTGATTTTTCCTTCCTTGACAAGCTGAGCAGCAACCTTATCAATTTCAGTATCTTTTGCACCAGCCATCATGGCAATATTTTTTGCATGAAGTGACATATGTCCTTTTTGAATACCAACAGTTGACAATGCAAAAACCGCTGCAAAATTCTGAGCCAAACCTAAACTGGCAATACTTCTTGAAAGATCATCTGCTGATTTGATTCCCATAATTCTTTTGCAAAGTATGGCTTTTGGATGAATACTTCCCGCCCCACCAACGATACCAACTGCAACTGGCAATTCAATTTCACCTATCAGATTGCCTGAACCATCTTTCCAATATCGAGTCAAGGAAGTATACTGCCCGTTTCGAGCGGCGTAAGCATGAGCCCCCGCTTCTACCGCCCTGAAATCATTTCCGGTGGCAATTAGCACTGCATCAATACCGTTCATAATACCTTTGTTGTGTGTTGCAGCCCGATAAGGATCTATTGTTGCAAGTGTATACGATTCTAGAAAAGCATCTACCGCTTCTTCGCCACCCATTTTTTCCCTATCAAATATTGCAGTTGCTGTCGCTATTCTTCTATCAGCTAAATTTGATAGAATTTTTAAACGAACTTTTCCTTTGGTAATCTCTTGAACAATGGGCGCAAGAGCTTCAACCATGGTATTTACTGCGTTTGCGCCCATAGCATCACGCACATCAACCAAGAGGTGCAATACAATCATGGCACCAAGTGGGCTATTGAGAATTCGGACTTCGACGTCTTTTGCGCCACCTCCGAGGTTGACAAGAATTTTATCCTGTTCATTGGCGATTTGAAGAAGATTTTGTTTAAGTTCAATAATCTCTTCCGCAGCATGAACTAGATCTGGGATATCCAATACCTGAATCTGGCCAATCATAATTGGGTCTGATACTGACGTTTTGAAACCACCATGAATTCGTGCTATTTTTGCCGCATTACTTGCAGCAGCGACAACACTTGATTCCTCTACGACCATTGGGATAAGAACATCCTTGTTATCTATGCGAAAATTTAATGCAATACCAAAAGGAATCTCAAATGTCCCAAGGACGTTTTCAATCATCCGATCAGCAAGGTCAATGTTCATTTGCTCGGAAAAAACATTGAAATCTTGATCAGATAAATTTGCAAAATCCTTGACGATGCTTCTTCGTTTTTCAATAGGCAATTTATAAAAACCAGGTATCTGCGATGTTTTTTCATTTTTTTCCATAAAAATACCTCATAAATGACTATGTTTTCCAGAAACCGTAACTTGTCTTTTAAAGTTGTGCGTTTTTGTTACGTTCATCGATAATGATAAAATCGATATGAATTATTTCTTATTTATGGTATTCTTACAACAACTAACTTTTTATTTTACCTGCACTACTAATTATATATGCATCTGCGAAAAAGATACTTAAAAGCACCAATGTTAATTTGAATTGGAAGGAATCGGACTGGTAGTTTTATTGCATCCCATCCCATCCTCTTTACCAGCCTTCCTTCTTTTTCTTAGAACTGGTTATTGAAAAGTGTTATTTTATTGCATTATGACTAATGTGTCATCATTCACATACTCTCGGGTTTTCACAGCTTGACCAGAGGAAAATGAACGCATTTCTAATCGATTGAGCAAACATCTTCCGACTGCAAGCAGTTTATCTTGCGTATCAACAATTATACATTCATCAAACGGCCGAAGCAGATTGTCTGCGTCATAAACAAATTTTGAAAAAACACTTTTCCCCTGTTGAACAAATGGGACAGCATCAGTATCTACAATGACACGAAATCGAGGTGAAGGAAATCGTTTGTGAATTCTTTTCGCCCCTGCAAGTTTCAAAGTAAACATACCATCCGCTGCTCTCATTGAGACAATATGTTCATCGTTGCAGTAAACATTTCGGATTTTCCTAGTATTCTTTGATTTGACAATGCGAAGAGTTCCATCAAATAATGTTTCAGCTGCATCAGGACCGAATTGCATGGTTGCTACTGAACGAAGTCGTCTTTCATCTTGGGAAATTGGTTTTATGAAATGTGAATATTTCTCTAATTCCTTTAATGTTCTTTTTCCATTCCATTTAATTACCTTTTTACCTTTTAAAAAAACTGACAATCGTTCAGTTCCTACTTTTTTAGTATCTTTATCAACGTACAAGGGAAATACTGATTGAGCAAATGGATATATTTCATCGATAGCTATTGGTACTGGTCCCATCATACTATCAACAACTACTTCTGCCTCAGGACATACCGAAAAAATGTCTGAAATAACATTTTCATAACTCAGATGATAGGGCTTTGCAGATTCAGATAACAGGACAATAACATCTGATGAAACATGATACCATTGAAACAGTCTATCATACATTCTCGTGATCTCGGGTCGATACGTTGTGTGATGACCCGTGTAAAATAATGCTCTGCTTTTAACAATTGGTTCAAATTGTTCTAACCATCGATTGTTCTTGGTTTTTGTTAGTTCTTCCATCGCATCATGGAGTAATGGATTTTCACTAGCTTTTTGCTCTACAAGCTCCCATAATGTCCCTTCTGAAATGGCATTTCTAATTTTCCTAATCTCCTCAAAACTTATGTACAAATTATGCTCTGATAGTAAACGAATTCTTTTCGTTTTTTCAACTTTCAATAACTCTGATGCAGTATATGATGAACAAACAGGACAACAGCAAGGTATTTCCTCAAGTTTCTGAAGATAGGATGTTCCACCTGGAAAAATCATACGATCTTCCATAGCGTATTTTACGTATGCTGACGAATCAAACAAGTCACAACCTAATGAAACTGCCAGAGGAAATACCACTGGATGGCCTGCTCCAAATAGATGCACGGGTCTTTCAATAGGTAATCCCCTTTTTGATGCAAGAATAATTCTAGCTAAATCTAAATATCGTTGTTGTTCCATAAGAGGAACAATCCCACCAATAGGGTGGATATCCGCATTGAGTTTTCCAAGTTCTTTTGCACATGTCGTCCGAAGATCTGGAAATATCGATCCTTGCACCGGGCATGCAAGTAACATATCTTCTTTTAATGGTACACTTTGTTTCGCACGTTCCACTGTGCACTTCACAGCGTTTTCTGCTTCATTTTTCGTTTGATCTGGTGTTCCAAACACATCAAGTATCGTTCCAATATCACAATCGATATCACGTTGAAACGTAACGATCCCTAAAGGATCAATATCAATATCACCGTACACGTATGATTGAAACGTTCCAGAATCTGTCATTATAGGGCCATCAAAATCAATAAGTTTATGAATCCCTTCCGCAAGAGCCTGTGCTCTCAATTCTGGATGTTTATTAATAATGTATGAATTTGTGATGATTATTTCCGTACCGAATAATCGTTTCATCTCTTTAGGTTTTATAATCATTTTATTTGGATTAATCACTGGGAGAAGTGTCGGTGTAGTCACGGTTCCATGCCGCGTTTTCAGACTGCAAATGCGACCTGCGGCATCGCGTTTTTTTATTTCAAATTTCATGAGTTCAGACATATAAATGGCCTTTATAGTCCATTATTTTTTTGTGTTTGTTGTTATATTCATGAAAAATAAGAATCTTTTTTCCTGAAATACTTTGTTATTACTTCGATATGCTATGCACCAATCTGAATGGGGCTAAGAATTCTTTTTAATGTTGCAATGGCTGAAAGTGACGCTAGATAGCTAGATCCAGGATTGTTTGGATTGGGCATGTTTTCTACTTCTGCTCGTAGTCGTCCAAATTTTCCGTGCGCAAGGATTTTATGACTATTGCGAGTCGCTACAGGATCAGAAATAATTTCAACCAATGTCTTATCAAAACCAATACCTGCGATTGCTAAATTCGCTGCAACATTAATGTTTTTTGGAAATTGTTTTACCGCTTCGCGAGCTGATCCCTGAAAGATAACCATCCGTTCTTCAATATTTTTTCCAAATGAGCTTGGTGGTTTTGTTGTAACCAATGTTACTTCATTGATCGTATCGACACTTGCTGATAGAATTCCATCAATACCACACACAGCCCCAGATGGCAAGTAAATTTTACAATGATGTTCTTTTGCGATTCGACCAAGTTTTTCTCGAAAATCATCATCGAACAAGCTACCAATACTCATTATAATCAAATCTTTCCCTAGAACCAACACATTCTCTGCAAATAATCGTACAGCTTCTTGCGATGCAGATTCAAAAACTATATCTGACTTATCTATTAATTCATTTATTGATGTACATGTTGCCTTGATGATTTTTTTTTTCAACATTGTTTCTTTTTCTTTGACAATATCATAAAGAAAAATATGCGAAATTTCATCAAAACCATCTGCTGCTTTTGCCACATCACAACCTATTGCACCGCAACCAATAATTCCCAGTTTCATGAGGAAAACCGAAACATTAAAGCCTGGAATCCGTATAAAAACTATTGCTATGGATGATATTGACCGTTTCCTTTTGGAAGACCTGAACCTTAAAGGAGATATCACATCAGATGCTCTTCTTACAACCGAACAGGTCACTGGAATCATTATCGCAAAAGAGTCCTGTATTATTGCTGGCTTGGATGAGGCGAAAATTGTGTTTACTCGGTCAGGATCTGATTTTAACGCACATGTGCCAGATGGTGAGAATGCACAACCGAATACCATTATTGCCACTGTTGCCGGTTCAGCTCGCTCAATCTTAAAAGCAGAGCGGTTAGCACTCAATTTTCTTGGCCGGATGAGCGGCATTGCAACTACCACAAGATCTCTTGTTGAACAATGCAAGACAGTTAATCCAAAAATTACAATTGCAGCAACAAGAAAAACTACTCCTGGATTTAGGAAATATGAAAAAAAAGCTGTACAACTTGGCGGGGGAGAACCACATCGTTTTGGTCTTTATGATGCAATATTGATAAAGGATAATCATCTGAAGATTATAGGATCAATTTCAGAAGCACTGCATCGAATAGAAACAAACAATCAACATAGGATTATTGAAATTGAAGTGGAAAATGAAAAAGATGCTCTCATTGCATCGTCCTTAAATGCAAATGTAGTAATGCTTGATAATTTTTCGCCAGAACAGGTAAAAGAAACAACTAAAAAAATCCGAAAACTTAACCCAAACATACTTATCGAAATTTCAGGAGGCATTACACCAAAAAACATCTTGCAATATGCACCATTTGCCGATAGAATCTCGCTAGGGTATCTAACTCATTCAGTCAGGAATAAAGATTTTTCGCTTGAACTTCAATGAAACCTATCTGCATATTATAAAGAAATTATTGCGGTAAAAACTTTCACCAAATGAATTAAGGAAATATTTAATAATCCCTATTACTTTACAATTATTGTGGGAATACTTTAAAATTAAATTTGCATCCAGATTATGGTTGGGATGGATGGTGATGTAGATGAGGAAAATTATAGAAGAGGTTGTAGCTAGAGAAGAAGATAAGAAGAATCAAAAGAATATCCAAAATAAACAATACGATCACCAATCTGATAAATCCATTGGCAAAACGTTTGAGGGAGAAGAGAAAACTAATTCAAAAAGTGATATTGATAAGGAATTGGAAGAAGTATTAGCAAGTCTTACCACGACAATCAAAGTTATTGGTTGTGGTGGAGCAGGTACTAATACCATTAATCGATGTCTTGAGGGTGGAATCGATGGGACTGATCTCATAGCGTTAAATACGGATGCCCAACATCTTCTAACTTCATCATCTCCTCATAAAATTCTTATTGGTCGTCATTTGACTAGAGGACTTGGAGCGGGATCTATTCCAAAAATTGGAGAAGAGGCTGCAAGAGAAAGCGAACAGAACATTAGAGATGCGCTTGGCCAGGCTGATATGGTTTTTATTACTTGTGGCCTAGGCGGAGGGACTGGTACCGGCTCAGCACCAGTTGTTGCTGAAGTCTCTAAGGAATCAGGAGCATTAACGATAGGAGTTGTTACTCTTCCATTTAGTGTCGAAGGGCTAATCCGAATGGAAAATGCTGAAGCTGGGTTGAAACGTTTACGGGAAATATGTGACACAGTGATTGTTATACCAAATGATAAACTTCTTGACGTTGTCCCAAATTTGTCATTAAATGCCGCATTTCGTGTTGCTGATGAGGTTCTTCTACGATCCATCAAAGGAATTACAGAGATGATCACGAAGCCAGGATTGGTCAATCTTGATTTTGCAGATTTGAAAACAGTGATGAAACGTGGAGGAGTTGCTATGATTGGCCTAGGTGAAGCTGAAGGGGAAAATAAGGCAGTAAATGCAGTTGTGGAAGCTCTGAATTCACCACTGCTTGAAGTTGATATCACTGAGGCTTCGGGTGCTCTTGTGAATGTCACTGGTGGTGAAGATATGACTATCAGCGAAGCAGAACGTGTCGTCGAAGAAATCTATTCTCGTGTTGATCCGAATGCTCGAATCATATGGGGTACAACCGTTGATCCAAGTTTAAAGAAGAGCATCCGTGCAATGCTTGTCATTACAGGTGTAAAATCAAAACAGATACTTGGTCCATCTCGAAGACGTTTCGAAAACCAAGAAATGGGTATTGACTTGGTATCTTAAGTCAATCCTTTCTTTTATTTTTTCTATTTTTCTATTAGTACGTTCATTCTACTACTTATACACATTTGTTGCTTCTTTTTTTTGTATGACACTCGTCATTTTATGAAGAAACATCCAAATTCTTTATATATGTCTTGTTATTTGACTATGTACCCAGAACGGGAGGTGTTAACCCGTGAATGAAACTAATGAACGAAAAACGTTAAAAGAAAAAGGATGGGAATTACAACATGATCTAGAGGCTCGCCAGAATCGTTTCGGGAAAGGGAAATACGGTCGAGTTTTAAAGATGGCACGGAAGCCTACCAATGAGGAATTTTCCAAAACATCGAAAATCACAGGGATAGGCATTTTGATAGTAGGTGCTCTCGGATTTGTTATTTTCTTGTTAGCAACTGTAGTTGCTCCGTGGATTGGTGAAATGTTGGGAATGATGTAAAGGAGAATACACCATGGCGACATCTGATACAACAACCAGTGAACCTCAAACCAAGATATTTTCTATTAAAACTCAAGTTGGGAAAGAGCAAAATACAGCGGATTTACTCCATATTCGAGCTCAAAAATCAGAACTTGATTTTCCTTCTATCCTTGTCACTCCTGAATTACGAGGATATGTGTTTATTGAGGGGTATGATCGTGAACGTGTAAAGGATATCATAAAAACCATTACCTATGCACGAACTGTTCTTGATGGAGATATCCCCATCAGCGAGATTGAGCATTTTCTTGTTCCAACATCTACTGTTTCAAAAATTGCTGAAGGAGATGTTGTCGAAATGATTGCAGGTCCTTTCAGAGGAGAAACTGCAAAAGTTACTCATATTGATGATACTAAAGAAGAAATTACTGTGGAACTGTTTGAATCTGTGGTTCCTATTCCTATTACAGTACGAGGAGAACAAGTACGATTAATAAAACACAAAGAAGAAGAAAAACAGGAGGAGTAGATACAAATGGCAGAGACAATTAAAGCATTGGTGGATGGGGGAAAGGCATCTGCTGGTCCACCATTAGGTCCCGCACTTGGACCTTTAGGCGTAAATATTATGGAGATTATAAATGCAATTAATACCAAAACAAAAGATTTTGCAGGTATGAAGGTTCCAGTAAAGATTATAGTTAATCCAAAATCAAAATCCTTTGAAATCGAGATCGGAACTCCACCAGCATCATCATTGATTCTCAATGAACTACATATTGAAAAAGGATCTGGTGCACCATCCAGTCATAAAGTTGGAAATCTAACAGTCGATCAGGCAATAAAAATCGCTCACATGAAACAACAAAATCTTCTTGGGAAAACATTAAAACAAAAAACGAAAGAAGTAATTGGCACCTGTGTCTCAATCGGTGTTCGTGTTGAGGGAAAAAGTCCCATAGAGGTACAAAAAGAAATTGATGCTGGCGTGTACGACACTAAATTCTCTTGAATCCTCTTTGGAAAAATTGGGTAAATGAATGAACCATACGATCTCGACGGTAGGAAAGCGGTAATGTTTGCCCGGCACCCCACGTCTTTTTCTTTTCAATTTCAGTAACAATTGCATCAATATCGAGATTCGTTGTATCAATTGTCGTATATGCATATCCAGCATATCGGGGGTCATGAGAGTCACTTCCCCCCGTCCCACCAAATTGATACTGTTTTGCAAGGGTTGCTGTTTTTAAATTTGTTGTTGGTTGGCTACAACTATTATAGACTTCGATTGCATTGACGAGGTTCTTTACACCCAGTAGGTTTTTCTTCTTGATTCCTGACATCGTTCGATAGAGATGAGGTATGATTGGTGTACCTCCGTTATCGATGACATGCTCGATAGTCTCTTGTAGAGAGTGATTTTTTGGTATCTCCTCGGTTACATTTAATGCGAGTAGATGCCCAACGTTTGTTGAAATTTCTACCCCAGGTATTACTAGAAATGTTTTTGATGAAAGTTTTTGGGCTGCAAGCCCCCCCTTTAAAGTATTATGATCTGTGATGGCTATTCCATTCAATCCTTTGTTTTTTATAGCTTTTATAATTTCTTTTGGCGATCCAATAGCATCATCTGAATAGTGTGAATGAACATGAAAATCCATTTTTAACATATATTCTTAATTCCTTTCTCTAAGTAACAAGGATAGGATGTTTTTTTTTTATTAGAATATTACGTTTTAATAAGGTTTTTTCCGAATTTTTGTTATTTTTTCATTTTGTCGTATTTATGCAACGAATTTAAATATGCAAACGGGGCACATAGTATCATGGTGAGGTAGGTAAAAACCTTTAAAATTACCTTCATGCCCCTAGTTGCCTCTTCCCCCAAAATATGTTTTTTCCCCCTCCTACCTCCCCCTTATTGTTTATGGTTTTAACATAATCGATAATCAATTTCTATATTATTGTTATTATCTCTTTCTTCTTTCGTATGGAGTGAAAATACTTGTTTTGAAGGCTGATACATGTAATTATCTCAAATATTATCTCATAAGAATTCTGTAAAAAAATTTCGGTTAGGGAATGAGGGAGGGAGTGGAAGGATGGTGAGGTGAGAGATGAATCTAAAAAAATTCTAACCTATTATCCCTCATTCTTAACCTTACTTAAATAGTAGGTTCTCGACTATTTAAATTTTTCTATTAAAATAAAAATAAACCCAGAAAGAAATCCTATCCTCCTAGATCCGATGAAAGCATCCGGCGAACTTCTTCGGCGCATCCTCGTACCTCTTCTCCTTTCGCTCGTTTTACTTCTGGTTCAAGAACAGGCCCTGGTCGGTCACATACGGGACAATGTTCCAGCAACCTTACCTGATCACCTGTAGCAATGAAACCAGGATAGCTTGTTGCTGCACCATCTAGGAATGCAAATCGTCCCCATTCACCGTATTCTGCAGGTTTGAATTCTTCGTCAAGGACAAGCGCTTTATAATAGGAATACGGAGTGTGAAGGTAATGTCCCTCCGGGCAATGAATCATCCATCCGTTTCCTTCAACCATCCCATAAATATCTACAACATATTCTTCTTGAATGCCCAATATCTCATGGACTTCTTTCCGGAATTCTTGTACGGGCATTCGTTTATGTTCTTGGATTTTCCACCCTCCGCCAGTAGCCACTGCGCCACGGTTACTAAAGTCAAACCTTTTTCCTTGCATTTTAAGTTTTTCCATAACAGCATATAAGATATATGGTGCACCAACAAGATTTATTGTGTCATCTGTTTTCTCATGTTTTTCTAACCAATTGATAATATTATCAATCATGTCTTTAGATTGTTTAAATGCGAAATATCGAACAATACTGCTTTTCACGCCTCTTTTGCCGCCCATGGTCATCTCAATAAGTTGTGTATTTACTGCACGATCAATTGCAACTTTTACGTCTTTTACAGCATCAAAGTAGATTTCAAGTGCCTTTCCAGCATAAATGAAATTTTTCTTAGGGTTTGGCATCAGTAGATACCCGTAGGAATCATGTTTCCAGTGTGGATAGATCATTCCCACAAGAGATTTTGCTGCAGCATATTCGGAGTTATAAAACGTTCTTTTATCCCTTGGAATAAATGTATGTCTTCCGCTTGTGCCGCTGCTATATGTTACTATGACCCCAGCTTCATTAAAAGCATTAATGACATCATCAAAGGTAGGTTTTTTTTGTTTGATGGTAATATTTGGGAGCTCCCCTGTATAGATGTTCGCAAGCCATGTGGCAAAGTCTTTACCGGACGGATAATCCTTAAAGAATTTATCAGGTATGAGAGGTATTTTTGTCAGGTCCTTGTTTGTTTTGATATCGTCTGGTGTGATTTTATGCTCTTTGCAAAATTTATGATAGAATTGGTTGTTGTTGTAATGATGGACAAATGCATGTTTGATACAAGAGAATTGTAGTTTGTCTGCTTCATGTAGAGGAATTCGATAAATATCTTTATATTTCACAAGAGCTTCATACAATGGTGTGTTTTGTGGAGGAAGATACTCTTTTACCTGTTTGTCGAACAGTTCAATATAACTTGCAAAGTCTATCATCAGACAGTCTCCTAGTTTAGTTTTCATTAATAGTTGCTTATTTAAACATATCGTTTTAATATTCATTTATATTTGCAAACGAAACAATGTGGAGAAAAAGGTACGAAAACACGATATAGACATCACCACTTTTCTTGAAATCACGCTCAACAAATATATCGCGATATTTGAAGAAAACGATAAAAGAACGAAGGTAGCTATGCTTCTAAATGCGGGCGCCGGGATTTGAACCCGAGTTATAAGCTTGGCAAGCTTAAGTGATAGCCAGACTACACTACACCCGCAGGGGATCGTTCAAAGCAGGTAACATCCAAAGAGATAAAAAGATTATGCCTTATCGAGAAAATAACAAAGAATACATACATGAGTGATTTTCCCTGTACCTCGGATTATCTTCTACCTCACAAAGATTTTTCTATTGTCGTATACTTTCATTATTGGTTCGTATTTAGTTGTAATAAGAAGATTTAGTGTAAAATCGATATTGAAAAGTTAATGAAGAATAGGAGGAGGAACCATGGAAAAACAAAAAAAATCAAGATTTGCACTACTCTTTGCTGTATTTGGGTTTATGTTAATTATTGCAAAAGGTACTGATATGATTATTGGCGGAGATAATCTTCCAATGATTGTACCCATCATTGGTTTGTCTTTGATTATTATTGCAATGTTATTAAGGAGGAGAACTCAGCGATAGATGCTATACTTCAATTAGAAACCAATGGACTATATTTCAAATAGAGATGAATAGTTAGATTCTCTTTATTCTTCTTTAAGAGTACAATGGAAATAAGTAAAATAATTAATTTTCCTGAAAGAAATTATCCGGTTACGGTTGCCCTCAATATGCAATTTTTAGTGACGTGTTAAAAAGAAAAATCAATGAGGTGAATACATGATTCATGTTTCATTATATTCTTGTTCTATTGAGAAATATAAATTAAAAATTAGGTAATGCCTGGGTCTATATAATTTTCATCGGAAACATATTTTTCATTTGTTCCCCCTGATCGTTTACATCTTTCACAAATACCTTCTTCCACTTCATCTTCATTCAATTCATTCCCGCAAATTTCACAATATTCAGTCATGGATCCGTCACTTCGCAATAAACTAATAGTGAAATGAAAAGGTGTATAAAAAACATATAGCTACAATAAATATAACCGACAATCTGGTATAACACACAGCCACACGAGTTTTTAAGACATTTATGTAGTCGCAACTAGAATTAAGAAGTATTTGTTCGCTCAAGAAGTGCCATATAAAATCCATCTGTATCATCGATATCGGGCCAATATTGTTTTTCCTTGACAAGTTGAAATTCATTCCCGTGTCTTTCAAGGAATGACTGTATCTGTTGTTTACCTTCTGATGAGAGAATGCTACAAACGGAATATACAAAACATCCTTTTTTACATACCAGTGGAGAATATCTTTCGAGTAAATTACGTTGGAGGTCTGTAAGTCTTTCGAGATCCGTAGGGGTGAGTTTCCATTTAATCTCAGGATTTCTTCTTAGTGTTCCCAGCCCCGAACACGGAACATCAAGAAGAACTCTATCTGCTGTTTCTTTGAGACGTTTGTATGCTTTTGAAGAATCGATATGCCTTATTTCGATATTCTCTGCCCCTGCTTTGGTGGCTCTTCTTCTCAATTCCTTCAATTTCCAGTGTTTGGTATCCAAAGCTATAATCTTTCCTTTGTTATGCATTAAAGCAGCGAGATGAAGAGATTTTCCTCCTTCCCCAGCACATGCATCCACTACACGCATTCCTGGTTTTGCATCTAAAAATATCGAAACCATTTGAGATGCATTGTTTTGTAATTCGAAAAAACCGTCTATAAAACTTTGTAACTCAAAGAGCCTAGCTCCTCCTTGTATGATTAATGCATCTGGCATCCGTTCGATTTTCTTAGAATTCACTCCCTCATTTTTCAAAATTTTTATGAGTTCATCTGAAGTAACCTTTAATGTGTTCGTTCTAATGACATCATGAGGCTTTTGATTTAAGGCTTTGATAATTGAATCCCATCTTTTTCCAAACTCCTCCACTCCAATGTTATCCAACCAGTCAGGGATGGATTCTCTTAATTCCCTGACTTTTTGAGCGTCAAACAGTGTTTTTTCAAACGTACGGTTATCAATATGGTCTATTTTATTACCAGGAAATAGTCTATTTTCTCTATAATATAGGTACGTATCAATAAGATGGAGTATATCTTCTTTTTTTAGAGATTGATCCATTTTCGTTAAATACCAAAGAAGTCTCCAATATCTGACAATATCATACATTGAATCTAAAAAATATTTCTTAACGAGATTGTCCCATTCTTTGTGATTCTTAAAAGATTTCATTATTGCTTTTTTTAGATAGATGTTCTCTGCGAATATGGAACGTAATGCATCTGCCATCTCGTCATGTACCTGGTTTCCCATGGTCAATTAAACACCTATGATTCTTTTTTCTACGATGCTATCAAAGTGAAATAAGATACAACATATCAAAACGAAGTATTAAATTGATTTTTATTAACCTAATATGGTTAAAAAGCTTTTTTATACGGAGCAAAATCGATATACTATTCAGAATCACCAAAGGATCATTTTTGGAAACTTGAAAAAGTTACACAATTTTTAAAAAATGAATGGAATACATATAAAAGGATATTGGAAATCTGATGATTCGGCCAAACAACACGTAAGGTACTATTTGAAAAAATATGTTTATAAGAACGGGAATACTAACAGTATATCAAATTTTTTATTGAGTGTTGATATTTATGTGAATCAATACATTAATATATCAATATTTACTATATTATTTAATATAAAGATTAGTAAAATATAGGGGTCATGCAAAAATGAGGAAAATTGTACTAGTTTTAATTGTTTCAATGTTTATAGTGGGCGGTTTTCAGACGATAGCATCGAAAGAAACATCGAATTTTACTAAACAGATGAATGTTTCGTTTCATCATTTGCAACAAATAGACAAAGGTTCCTATCTTACAATAGAGCTTGATAATGCAGATACACCATTTGTGATGCAAAATCATTATATTGTACCTTCGAAAATCGAAATATTCACATTTCCATATCATACTGCCATTGAATCAATTTCCGTCACCCCAACTGATATCTTTGAGATTTTTGTTGAAAAAACATTACAGGTAGCACCTCCAGCAAGACTTCTTGATGGATCAACAAACGATGTCATAACAACTGATGAATCCACTCCAGTCTCTTTCTCTGAGTGGTATACATATGATGTTGGATCGGGTATTGTGAATAATATCCATTCTCTTATTGTGAAAGTTCAGTTATTTCCTATTCATTATGATGCTGAAAAAAAGAGCGTAAGCTGGGCAAAAAATTTTTCAATTGATATAACCTATACAACCATTCCAGAAAGATCAATAACAGCTTCATTAGATGAATCATATGATTTGATTGTATTGGCTCCTTCTGAGTTTACAAATGAATTAGAACCACTTGTTGCTCATAAAAACAATAGGGGTGTTTCTACAAAACTAGTAACGCTACCAGAGATCTACAACAGCGTCTTCTTCCCTACGGAAGGTCGTGATGATCCAGAAAAAATCAAATATTTTATTAAAGACGCGTTTGAACAGTGGGGTATTCGATATGTTTTATTGGTTGGAGGGTATGATCAGTTCCCCGCTCGCTACACCCATGTGTATGTAAATTATGGCGAAGGGGACAGTGAAAGCTTTGTTTCCGATTTATATTATGCGGACATTCTTGATGAAAATGGCTTTTGCAGTTGGGATTCAAATGGGAATGATGAGTTTGGCGAATTTGATTGGGGGGACAATCATGCAAAGGATGAAGTTGATATCTACCCTGAGGTTGGTTTAGGAAGACTTGCTTGCATTTCCGAAACTGAAGTTACAAATGCTGTTAACAAAATAATTCAATATGAAAATGCTGAATCCTACAAAAAGGATTGGTTCAGTACTGTTCTTTACGGTGGTGGAGATACGTTTCCCGGAGATAGTGGCGCTGTAGACGAAGGTGAATATTTCTGTGATTATATCAGTAATTTTATGAGCGGTTTTTCATCGAATACGAAATATGTCACCCAAGGAACATTGAGAACGGTGGGAGATATTGCAGATGGTTTGATGGTCGGCAGTGGCTTCTTGATTCTTGCGGGTCATGGAAATCCAACAAGTTGGTCAACCCATCCTCACGAGAATGCAGATATTTGGATACCTACTGGGGGATTTCGAAGTACAACTGCAGCATCATTATCAAATGGAGAAAAATTGCCGATTTTTTTGACAGAGGCTTGTTCCCCCTTTAAATTTTCTGCATCAGACAATTGTCTTGGTTGGAGTTTTGTCTCCAATCCCAATGGCGGTGCAATTGTTGGTTTTGGTGCTACAGGACTTTCATGGGGTAACGATGGTGCAGGTGTTGTTTCATCTCTGACTGCTAAAGTATTGATTGATACGCTCAAGTCATATAGACAAGATGGGGCAATTTGTCCTGGCGAGATGTGGACATTGGGCATCAACAGATACTACCGTCCCTCTATGGATGGAGGCGCACATAAATCAGTGGAAGAATGGCAACTTCTTGGTGATCCAAGCTTATCCATTGCTGAGGATTCAATGGCCCCCGATAAACCAAATACGCCCCAGGGACCAAGTACTGGTAAGCCTGGTGAGGCATATACGTATTCAACCTTTACGAAAGATCCTGAAGGCGATGATGTGTTTTATCTCTTTGAATGGGGTGACGGAACAGATTCTGGATGGCTTGGGCCCTTCGATTCAGGAAAAATATGTGAAACATCCCATACGTGGTCTAGAAAAGGAACATATACAATTCGGGTCAAAGCACAAGATTTCCATGGTGTTGTAAGCGAATGGTCTGACCCATTGGAAGTGCCAATGGCTAAATCTAAACCATACGTATCCTTCATTGAAGAACGCTACCCACTTCTCTTCAATCTGTTATATTCTTTTTTATCCTTTTATTAATTTATTCAATGTAACAAATAACATTCCAAATAGCTGATATTAAGTGAGTATATAAAGAAAAATAAAAAAAGAAAAACACAAGGTCAAGAGAAGAATGACCAAGTTTTATTGATATACTTATCTCATTTTGGCTTGAAATTCTCGGGGCATTGCAAGATGCGCATCGATTTTATCTTCTCGAGCGAGCCAACCAACTGCAGTGAACGCATCTCTTTCAACCATTTGAGCTAGACGAGCGATATCATAGATATCAGCTTTTCCACGTGTCTCTAGGACCCGCCATACTTTCCCCGCATCTGCTCCAATCTTATTTGTTAAATTTGTCTCTCCAAGTTGATAGACAAGACCATTTTTGCAGATCTTATTCTCTCGTGCTAGCCATCCAATTGCCGCATGGAATTCATCTTCGCACAGGTTTGTCCATTCCATCAATTTCGATTCCGTCAGCGGTCCCTTAGAGTGCAACATATTCCATATGTCTCCAGCATTTCGTCCACAATAATCTGTGACATTTCTCATTTATACCACCTCACGGACATTGTAAATACTGAGAGGATAAATACTTTATGCTGCACCTTGCGTGGCAATTCAGTTTAAAAAAATGAATATGATGACATCCATTGCAATGGGATAGAGACGGATGGATACAATCACATTTTCGGGAGGTATTTGCGGCTCAGGTCAGTATAAAGTGAAATGCAAAGAAGATACAACCCAGGACTCTATCGGTGCCACCTCTTAGCATTTTAGACCAATTTCGGTGCCAGTATTCTACCGGCTCCATGCCAAAAATTCTATAAAAATGGGAGTGGTCACTTTTCAGTAAAAAAGTACCATAAGCCCATAGGGAGAAAACCCTCATGGGTCTTTTTACTTAAAATTGAGAGGACGATGCCAGCCAGAAATGATAGAAAAATCAAATTTTACTCTGATGGTGTTTCGCTTTAGGTCCCTAAAGCATATCATCAATCGTATCTAAAAAGAAAAAAATATCGTAATTACATATTAATATGGAGACGTAGATTAAAACACATAATAATCTCCCTAATGGGTTATATCAATATCCGCTGGTAACCATGAAAAAAAAAGTATTGTTTATAGTGCTTGCATTGTTCATTGTGAATATCATTTGGACATCCTTGATACTTAGTACCATCTCCTCGATTCAAGTTCCCAATGTGACAATTGACATCAAAGCAGTAAGTCTCAATGAACATACCGTGACTATCGAAGCAAATTTATTCATAAACAATCCAAACTCGTTTTCTTTCGTTTTTGAGGACATTTTTATTGATTTATCAACCCCTGAAGGAATACCAATTGGAACAATCGCACTGCCAAATACCACAATAGCCTCAGGAGAAAATAAAACAATTTTTTCAGTCAGTTCCATCGGATTCAACAACAGCACACTGACATCATTTCATAGCCAAATAACAGGGATAATACGCGTGACTCTGTTTGGATTTTTTCCAAAAAGCCTCCCCTTGAATGTACTATTTATAGCAAATCCGACTGCATTAATAGAAGCTGTACAAATCCCTTCCATCTCTTTTGATGCTAATTTTTCAGAATTTACCACTGAAGGGTTATTATTCAATGGAACTATATGGGTTGAAAATCAAAATGATTTTTCCCTCTTATTATCGGATTCAGAGATTTCTATATCCCATACTGAGGCAATAAACGTTGCTGATTTTACAGCATCTGACATATTCATCCCACCAAAAAGTATTGTACCCATCTTTATTGATGGAACAGCAAATTACAGTATCTTTAATCAAGGAAAACTATCAGCAGCTATTCTAGGAAATATATCCGTTCTTGTTGCAGGTATCAATATGTCTTTGCCAATTTCCTTAACTGCCTCTGTTGATGTACCTGACCTGTCAGCATTTCTATTTCAAGATCAACATCTGATTATTTCAATATCTGCAGATGTCGATATAACTCTCAAAGGCTTAAATGCAACAGTAGGACTTAGCCTGTATAATCCAACTAGTATTCCACTGACTGCTGTTAATCTCACATTATTCATGTATCGATTGGACAATTCAACACCAACCATACTAGGAAAAGATACGTTGGAACAATGCGTTATTCCTCCAGAGAATGACACGTATTTAGAATCGCACTTCCTCCTTCCCTATAGTGCCTTACTTCCGAAAAGAAATTCAGGCTTTCCGGAGTGGTTCCAATTAAGTCTCTCTGCAGATCTTACTATTGCAGATACAACTCAACAAATACCAATTATTATAAATGCTTATGTTAGCCCAAAGCTCTTCAAGTTCACATAACTTTGTAAGTATGGAAACCAATAACCCTCTTAGTTCGCCATCTTGGATGTTTTTATGCGATCGTCCCTTTTTACGAGTACTTCTCGGCAAGATCACCGACAACTGGCAGCTTAAATTTCTGTCCCTGAAGCGCTTTGAGCATTAAAACAATCCATAGGATGAACACGAGTATCCAGAAAAACCAGCCAATCCACATTAGTAAATACAAACCAGGACCATAGTTAAAAATTCCGAAAAATCCGCCGAAAATCCATCCGAGAATCGAGAGTGGCAGAAAAGTTAGAATGGACTGCATCGCATGAAATCGAATGGCCTTATTTTTATCTTCGACAAAATAGAAAATAAACCCGGTGATCCAAATCACAAGGTAACATAGTGCTGCCTCAAAATTTTCATCCAATCCTAATGATGTTTTTACCATAAATTTCACTTACCCTCTTGAATCTCATTCATGTATTTAGTCTCTTGCATTTTTATAACGAGATATCGGATCCTATGTTGGAAAACAGATTAAAGAAAACATCAATTCCAAGATAGACAACAGCTATAATACTGCAAATCCATCCTGCAACTTTTAGTATCCTCTGTAGAGAGCCATAAGTCCAATGCTGCCTAAGCGTACCGTCCAACATGATATGATTTACCCGCATAGTCCCCTATTTACCTAAATGCTACACCTTTGTAAATATCACCGAATCGCCAGCACCATTACTAAAAATTAACGTTGAGCCAGAAAAGCTATAATTCAGTGTAATTCCTAACGTTCCCCCATAAGAAAACGTGATTTTGTTGTCGGCTATCGTGTAGTTAAAACTACCAGTTAACGAAGCTATCCCTAGGGGGCCGGTCCCTGCAATTGTCACGGTATTAGTACCAAAGGTAAGAGTTGTATCTCCACTAGCAGTCTTCCACATGCCAATAAACTTGCTTTTTTCATCAACACAACCACTCATTACTACAATCATAGCCATAAGGAAAACAGCAAGAATAGCAACCTGTTTTTTTACCATACCTCATTCTCCCAATGATTAAACAACTATAGATATTATTTAAATATTTTTCTTTGTAAACCATCTGCCTCCAACTATCTTAGTCGCAGTTGCCTCCTTTAGTCCAATTGATAACATGTCATTCGTCCTATGCTTTGCAAGTATATTGAAATAGACAGTAACAAAGAATGTAATATTAAAAAAAATATAACTTTCCCCGAATACGCTTTTCCATATGAACGATTGAGCAAGATCGTGTATAGGTCTGATATAAATATGAGACGTTTATTGTAAAACATTTTAAGAATATTCTGCAATATTCTCCTCTCATGCACCAGAACATAGAAAAAACTCCGGATCATTTATCAACAAGTTGTTTCTAACATTTTCTCCCACAAATCTTATAAATAAAACGTGCTTTCACTAACTTCCTTATCTCTGGAGTTAATAACTATGCCGAAGAAAATTACAAAGGTCAATCCGGTTCTTATTCATCTCATTCAAGAGTTAAAAAAACAATCGAATGAACAGGATGTTATGATCTGGAAGGATATTGCCACACGTTTAGAAAAACCTTCGAGAAATTGGGCAGAGGTAAATTTAGACAGGATCAGCAAATACGTGTTAGATTCAGAAACTGCTTTAGTTCCAGGAAAAGTTTTATCAACGGGGACACTTACAAAGAAAATACCAATTGCTGCTTGGGCTTTTACAGAAAAAGCTCAGGAAAAAATAAAAAAAGCAGGCGGCAAATCAATTAGCATTGAAGAGCTTCTGAAAAAACATCCTGATGGAAAAAATATTCGAATAGTGGGATAAATAATGAAACGATTAATCGATGCAAATGGTGCAACACTCGGGCGTTTATGCACAACAGTTGCAAAAAGCTTACTAAATGGCGATGAGATTGCAATTATTAATTCAGAAAAAGCAATTATTTCCGGTAAAAAGCAACGGATAAAAAATGAGTATAAGGAACGAAGAGACATTGGAACCTATCGAAAAGGACCATTTTTTCACCGATCCCCAGATCGTATCGTCCGACGAACAGTTCGTGGCATGATCCCATATCAAACGTCCCATGGCCGTGCAGCATATAAACGTCTAAGATGTTACGTTGGTATCCCAGATGAATTCCAAGGCAAAGAAGCTGAAATCATTAAACATGCAGAACGTCAGCATGTTGAGTATATCACTATAGAAGAACTTTCAAGACACTTAGGAGCAAAGATCTAATGGTAAAAAAAACAGATGCCGTAAATACCTCAGGAAAACGAAAAACAGCTATTGCCCGTGCCACAGTAAAAAAAGGGAAAGGATTGGTTCGTATTAACAATGCTCCTCTCACATTATATCAACCGGAGATCGCTCGATGGAAAATCTTTGAACCCATTACACTTTCTGGCGATATAATCAACACAGTAAACATCGATGTCAATGTTCAAGGTGGAGGTTTTATGAGCCAGGCAAATGCCATTCGAACAGCCATCGCTCGTGGGCTTGTGATATATAGCGGGGATGCAAATTTAAAATCAAAATATTTAAGTTACGACAGAAGTCTTCTCGTCAATGATTCGCGAAGAAAAGAGGCAAAGAAACAACTTGGTCGAGGGGCTCGAAAGAAACGTCAAAAGTCATATAGGTGATCGTAATTGATTATTCCAGTGCGATGTTTTACCTGTGGAAAGGTTATTAGTCAGGAATATGAAGAGTTCAAAAAACGGTTTGAAATCTATCAAAAAACCGTTGATTCGGGTGAAACTCCAAAAGAAACACCGAAGGACATCCTAAACGACCTTGGTATCAATCGGTATTGTTGCCGACGCATGATAGTAACCCATGTGGATTTGCTTTCCGAAGCTGCGCCATACGAATGAATCAGTTCTTTCATTGTTTCACTCTTTCTTTTAAGCTATAACAGTACGTTTATGAATGGATGTGCTCATACTAAAATGAAAACGAGTAAACGTTGCTTTCTGGACGTGTGGCCTAGCCCGGATATGGCAGTGGCCTTCTAAGCCATTGATCGCGGGTTCGAATCCCGCCACGTCCGTTCTCTTGATAAAACAAATAATCGAAAAGACGGATTTCTAAGAAACTGCTGAGGTTCACTCCCTGGGATTTTGCTTCATTAATGAGTTCCTCATCAATGCTCAGGGTGAGTTTTTTCTTTACCATAGTACCTATATTAGGTAGTAGAATATAATGTTACTGGTTAGCATGGTATCCCAATACAGGTTTATCAAGAAAACCTTTATTGTTCTATGTCATTTTTTGAGAGAGAAATTATACCAACCTATTTTTTCCTTCTTTTAGCTTGCTTCATTTAATTAAATGATTTTTTTATATATTATATATTTTTTGAATATTTAATTAAGCAAGATAAAAGTAAAAAATAAAGACTTTTTTGATATAACAAACACAAATCATTTTAATGAGAAGTTCATAGTATTAAAAGGTATATTCATGGAAGTAGTAGACAAGAATCAAAAACCTGATATTTTATATATGTACAACAAAATGGCCGAACAGTTAAGAGATGATGCAATTAGTGTACTTGAAAGTCAATGTTATAATTACATTACTTGTAAAAATTTTGAACATAGATATAAAGAATTGAAAGAACATGTAAATAACCTATGCATTTTAGGGGAGAGTTATGGAAAAAGCATAACTCTTCCATATCTTATAGATGATTTTCCTTTAGATGACAACTATTCGGGAATATTATCATCTGTTATTATGGCAACAGGACAATTAATCGCCATGATAAAAGGACTTACAGGCTCATTTCAAAAAGAAATTGACCAAGTAAAGATGGAAAATATTCAATTGAAAGACACGATCATCAAAATGAAAGAAGAACTGAAAAAAGTTAAACCTGCTATTCCTAGTGAATTAATTTCAAAAATACCTGCACAGCTTATAAAAACAATAAATTATCTGAATTTTAATTATATAAATTCTCAATGGGATCCAACAGCTATGATGACCAGAAAATTGATTTCGGATGCGATAGATATAAAATTTCGAAAGTTACAAATACTTGATAAATTAACTGACAAAACAACCAATCAACAATACGATTTACCTAAAAGGATAAATATTTGTGCGAATAATCATTTTATTTCTGATAATACCTCGAAGAAATTAAGTAATTTGAAGCTTGTTCAAGATGCAGTTACTCATTCTTACAAAGTTGAAGCCTTACCTGATGATGTTGAACAGATGGTTACAATTACTAAAATATTTTTACAAGAATTATTTTCATAATCCTTTAAAGACTTAACCTTGATTGATAAAGAATAAAATCAAAAAAATTAGACTGATAATATGAGCGAATTTATTGAAAAATTCATTTCTGCGTTTAAAAAAAATACGAATGATTTTCGAAATAAAGTTAATGAGAGTATAGCACAAAGTGGAATTCTTTTAGAGTTAGAAACAGAAGCGTTATTGCAAAAAAAGAATTTTAATTTCTCAGAAAGTTACTATATTGACAAAGATGAAGATGGAAATCGTGTTAGAAAACAATTAGATATATTAGCTCCTAAAAAGTATAATGAGATATCGGTGAAAAATTATAATAATTTTAAAATCTCTCCAGAAATACGAATCATGGGTGACTGTAAATATTTTGGAAATTCTGAAGTTTGTTTTCTAACTAAAAATATTGATGATAATACCATTCGAAATACATTATTCAGATTACCTATTTTTATCAATGGTGATTCATTTCATTATAATATAAACGATGGATTAATGATATCAAAGGATTTTTTTAATATTTTTGGAAAAATATTAGTTTCAAGAAAAATAATTAGATTTCATTCAAAGCAGTGTCGGACTTTATCAGATGATGAAAAAAAATTTAAAGAAAAATCGATCTTCGATACGTGCGAATCCCAAATCCTACCAGCCTTAAAATTCTATTATGATTTTTTCTTCAGAATCAATGATCGTACATATGAAAAACTCAGAATGATTTATGAAAATACATTCCTTCATATGAATATTTTTATACCGGTATTAATAACAAATAGGGATCTTGTTGAAATGAAAATAACCGCGGATAAGAGCACAATAAAAGACTTAGAAATTCTACCATTTTTTATTTATATACATTCTTCTGCAAGACCAGATAAATTTAGTACGATGTTTGATAATTTTCCGGAACAGGCAATATTGATTATAAACAATAATCATTTGGAAGAAGCAATTGATTATATTGAAGTTGGCATAAGTAAAATAATTCAAGAAATACAAAAAAATTTGGATAGAAATCAGAATCCAATTAAACATGACATCGACCAATATTTTTCAAGGAGGGAAAAAAAATATGGGATACTTTCTGAAATACGAGTCTGAAAGTCTAAAATTTATTCGCCTTAAGATTTAGCTTGACTTGTCGCCAATAAGAACTATTTAACTTCCCTTGAAAGTAAAAAATTATTGTAAGGTGTATGAATTAATTTAACAATAATGTGATACTATATTTATCAAGCAAATACGATTAAATTCATACACCGCTTACCGTACCCTAAATGCGGTTAGTTGCTACGGTCGTAGATAATTATAAAAAATAGTAAACGAGACCTTTAAAAACGCCTTCAGATTAGCTTCGAAAATATACCTAATAATACTAGTTTACCTCCGAATGAAACGTATCTGAAAGCGTTTCTAGGCTTTCTGGAAATTACCACCCTGATACATACTCTTCCATTAGCATTTTATCTTCAACCGTAAAAGGCATATTCAAGTAATGTCTCAGAGAAGTAACCGAATTATGTCCTTGAGATAGCAGAATTTCCAATTGTCTTGTTGGATAATAAAACATCAGCCAACTTTCCCAAGTTTTCCGAGTTGTTTTTGCGCATAAACCATCGGGAGTTAAATTTTCATTTATCGCCCAACGTTTTAAGTCCTCTTGCCAACTGATACGTGATGGTAGTTTTTTATCCAAATCAAGAAATAATGGCACAATTGTTTTTCCTATGGGATTAAGCCGAATAGCACGTTCACGCTGTTTAACTTTTAATTTCAAAATCGCAGCTGATGGTAAATTTATAAAATCATTGTCAAACCATTTGGGATTACATTGAAACCTCTGTGCCTCAATGTACCTCATACCTGTAAATAACAATGCTTTAAACATGATTTGATAGTCTGATTTTAAATTCTGTACCATCAGTTTATATTCTACTGGTCTCAGTATTCTTACTCCATTTCGTAGTATCGGATTCTTCATTTTTACCACCTTACTATTTTTAGTAAAACGTTAATCTTTCTCCGTGATTTTTCCCTAGCTCACGCTCATTTTTTAGATATTATCAATGTCAAAAATTAACGTTTTAGGCTAAAACGTAAGGGTAATAGCTTTTACTGAATATAAAGTTTTTTATACGAAATGACAAATAATTATATTTAAGGTATAGGACGGTTTATAGAAGTCTTGTATTTTTTAATAATACATTAAAATGCATTAAAAGTGAAAAGCTATTTGAAATGAGAAAATAGTTGCATTTCTTACCTCCCTGAAATTCAAAAAATTATTATACTAGTTTAACAAAGTAATTACTGTCTTTGACAATAACATTGATGAATGTTTTGCTAAAGATCTTACCTCTTCTACTACGATCAAGAAGGTGAAATTATGAGCATAGATGAAGAGGAAAAAGAATCAGAGGATAATTATTCATATGATCAGGAAAAAGAACAAAAATGTATAAAAAGGTACAGAAAGCGAAGAAACCTATATCATATAAGACTTGAAGATTTTTTTAAAGATTATTATAACATCCCTATTGAAATTAATCATAATGACATCCTTGTATCAGGGTTAATGCGAACCGCAGGAAAAACATATAAGATACTCGAATTTCTTTTTAAAAAAATTGATGATTTTCCAAAGGCAGGTTTTAAGCAAATCCTCTATGTAACAAGAACAATAGGAACTGTACTTCCTGAAAATAATAAAGGTACCATGTATGATACTGCTAATACTATAAGGCGTATCGAACAAACTGTTCCTCATCGAAGGAATAATCCGCAAAATATATGCTTGATAGCTGGTAAAGAAAAAATATGTCAGATAATTTCAGATCTAGGACAATCGCAAAAAAAGTTTTCGGAACTTCAACAACTCTTAGGATGTGAAGAATGCGATAAATCAAAAACTATAGGTTCTGATCTAGAAAAAAGACTAAAAGAATATACAACTCTCCGCCCTTATGACACTAAGATATTAGCAGAAGAATTCGATATCTGTCCAAAGGTAATACAACAGTTTTATGCAGATAACGTTGCGGGCATCATTCTCATTAGCTATGCAATGCTCTCACACTGGAAATATGATAAGGATAAACAGATTTTTATCATCTATGACGAAGCACGACATTTCACCGACAGGGAAAACATCCCAATCGCAACGTTTCAGAAGGAAAAAGGAAAACCAACAAAGGAAGAAATGCTAAACGCATTCAAAGAACAATCACTTCCCCATTTTTATGCAAATGATCCTATCGAACCTGAATGGTACAAAAAAACGTATGGGTTTATCTGTATCTATGAAAAACTTATTACACAGAAAATTAGAGCACTACATCGGCTCAACGGTTTTAAAAGAGATATTGATGATGAATTTGAACAACAAGAACTAAAGGAACAATTCGAATACGTAGGGGATGTTATTGTTCACCATATGAAGGAATATCCACCAGGATGCTATGAAGGGGTGGATACTGTTCATTTTGCTGATGATTACCTTATAACATACGATGAAGAAGAGATAAGAAAAGTATTATTCGATTCTATAGGAATTTTTTTAACCGAAAATATTCCAGTGGAACAACGAGATGATTTTGAGAAAACCATCAACATACTCAAGATACTACATGAACTCTCAGGCGTTCATCAGGTAGAAATAGAGACTCTTTTAAAGCCAGGGATGCAATCGAAACTCAACACGTACAGTATAACATTGAAGCCATTTTATTATCTGCCAAAATACCCTTCGGTAATGAACTTTTATATCGAAGGAGTACCCTACCCATCAGAGTTCTATCAATGGTGGCTTGACATACCGCAAAATAAAATTGATGTCATTAACATACCTAATGATACAAATATCACAATCATCTATGAGGATGTAAAGAAAAACACTGGCGACATCTATGGGCACGGATCACAAAGTGAACCCTTCTTGCGACACCTCGCCATGCTTAAGGCCATAAAAGAAAAGTTAGATCAACTTGGTCTTAAAACCTGTCTTGTTGCTCGGACAAAAGAAATCTCAGCAATACTCGGAAGCAATGGACTGAAAACGGATTTCGTTTCCGGTGATATTGAAGGTGAAGGGACACAATTAGATGCAGATATACTTCTAATGGAGGGAGTCCAGATTCGAAACATCCATGTCGACACCTCACGACAATATGAGATCGCTCAATATATTAAAGACAAAAAACCCAGTGAAATCATTGAAAAATTCAAGGATATCAACACCATGCAGACAATGATTCAAACCATGTGCAGAACAATTGATAGGCAGGGTAAGAAACGTAATATCATCATACTCCTCGGGAACCAGATGCCACATAAATCGGATATTTGCTGGGTAGAAATGGCACTGCAATATTGGAGCTACCTCAGAACATCTAAAATTCACTATGTAAAAATCATGGGTGGAGAAGATACAGAAAACAAAATCAAGGAAATATTCGAGGTTATTACAAACATAAACTATGACTATACGATTTCTCCTTTCAAGAATCAGATACTGCGCTATATTAATGGCAGACCAAACCGAAGAGTCAAGAAACAAACCCTCATCGATCATTTCCAAAATCCAAACGAGACAATAAGACGGACAAAAAAAGTAATCTACGATACCATCAAGGAAATGGAATCTGACAATTTTTTAAAAAAGGAGGATGGTGTTCTAGAAATCGTTCCCAGAGAAGAGAAGAAAACTCGTTAAACCCCTGTCACGGTTTTTTAAGTTATATATAATATAGCGGATAGAGAAGGTCCGAATCAAAAAAAGGTAATATAACGTAAAAAACTTATACAGGTGAAAAATGACCCCCGACCTGATAAAAATCGTCATCCTGAGGATGATAGCGTTGACTAGTCTTTCAACTAGAAAAAGCCTATACTTTTAAGTAAAAACGACGTTAGACGTAATCGTCATCATGAAATTTTAAAAATTTATTCGATCGGCGTATATAGGGGGTATTAAATTTCGTTATTTTGAATTTTGATTTCAACTCTTCTCTTGGATCAGATGGCACAATCGACAGATCTCTTGTTGTACCACTGGTTCACCATGTTTTATGATTTTCTCAGCTGAAGATAACACTTCATGATGTAATGACTTATCGATGGAATCGTTACCTCGTTTTCCGCTAAGGTACTGGCATACCGCTGGAGGTGTCAGGCCAAGCTTTTTAGATGTTTCAAGTTGAGAGAGTTCAAACACTTCAACAAGGCATATCGCTAGTTCACTTCGAATGGCAGGTATGACATTCCAGACATATTGTTCGCATGGTACTTTTGTCATGTAATTAGATATATTCATGTGACTATATTATAGTAACTATTGTTAACAAAGGAGGGAAGGAAGGTCTCAAGGGAGGCTGAAGGGAGGTTGATAAAAATGAATAATAATTTATGCCAAGACCTTCCAATAGTAACAATTGTTAATTACTATTTAAATGTTATGCCATTTTTAATAGTCTTTTGCCGTAAATTAAAGCTTAAACTAACGGCAGTCAAACGTTCAGAGGGTGTTTGCACGCGGTCTGATACGTGATCGGTTCAAGGGGTAGGGTAATATACTATTCGTTTTTTAGCTTAATAGAAAAGGTCTGAGTAGGTTTCAGATAAATTTAGAATAATAATAAATGGATTACGAGTACCCATATGTCCTGAAACAGAATTCATACATCGTTGGGAGGTCACGCCACAATACACCACCATTACGGGTGAACCAGAACGCACCACCATCGTATTGATTACCCAAGGCGTATCCCCACTCGTATCCAAAACTGTTTGTCTGGCCAGGTGGAGCTTGAGGCAGTACGATGAACACATCGGATCCAGCTCCTATCGTCGTATCATCAAAATCAATCGGTAGCCATGTCCATGAGGTTGACACATCTACCGCAGAAATGACAACGGTATCTAGGAGCGTACCGCCAAACAAATCACTTGGACCATCTTCTCTGAGTTCGACCGTGAGGTTATAGTCAGGCGTTCCCATTTTGCGTAGATATACTTCTACTTTTGTTACAGTATCAGTGGTTGGTGTGAAATTCTGGGCTCCACCCCAGTCACCATCAGATGTATGGCGAATGGGAAATCCGCGGTTGAAGGTTGATTGATTGATATCTAATTGAATATTCGTAAGCGGGAGATAATCTCCAGGACCATAGGGTATCAAAACATCACCGATGCCATCATCATCTGCATCATACCCATTGTAGTCTGACCAATAATTCCCTCCGAGATAAGGTCCACCAATGATGTTTATTCCAGGTGTTTTGGTAATATTCCAAATATTCATTTCAGTGTCATCATAGTAATTATTGATGTTACAAAACACATTATCGAATATTATGTTATCAAAACAAGACGATGTTGAGATACCAACAAAGTTGTTATTAAATACTCTATTAGTTGAAATAATATTGTTATTACTGGCTATGTATAGTGAGATTCCAACATAATTATTTGACACATTGTTTTCTATTAAAAAGTTGTTACTAGAATAAATGCAATGTATGCCGGGAGAATTAGACAATACAGAATTATTTATCACATCATTACCTGTAACATTGTTATTACTAGAAGAAGATAAATAGATACCGTACCAATTGTTGTTAACAATATTATTATCTACAACATTATTATAATATGATGAATCTAGCCAAATACCATTCTGATCATTTGAGTTGATATTATTATCTGTGGCATATGTGTCGTTCGATTGACTAATATAAATTCCTTGCATAAGGTTATGTTCTACATTATTTACATTAACCGTATTATTATTTGAATGATAACGTAGGGAGATTCCTATACCATTATTTGAGTTAATTGTATTACTATTTATTGTATTATTACAAGAGCTAAGAAGGTAGATACCTTGATCATTGTTTGAGATTACGTTATTGCAGAAAACTGAGTTATTATTGCTACGTGAGTTCATTTCAATACCATAATCTTGGTTTGAGTTAACAGTATTATTCTCGATTGCATTGTACTTAGAAACGCTGAGGTAGATACCAGACCTATTATTTGAATTAAAATTATTGCTAAAAATGGTATTGTAATATGAAGTTCCAAGATGGAGGCCATCGTAACCATTAAGGATTGCAGTGTTCCCTGTGATAATATTGTTACTAGAACTAACCAAATGAATACCATCGTCTTTATTTGAGTTTGCGGTGTTATTAAAAACTTTGTTGTAGTTTGACTCGAACAGGTAGATGCCTTCTTCATCGTTTAAGGTAATATTATTATAAGAAATTGTGTTGTTATTACTAGTATAGAAGAATAACATACCGCTTCTATTGTTATTTAATACTTTGTTTTCTGTTATACAAGTGTTTGCATTGTAAATGTATATACCGTACTCACCATTTTGTATAGTAAATCCGATAATATTAACAAGATCATCAGAGACCTGTATGACATCCCCTACACCACCATCAATAATTGTACTCTCTTTATTTTCACCAATCAAATCAATAGTTTTGTTTACTATGACATTCTCATAATAGGTTCCATTATACACATACACTGTTCCATTTTCGGCGACTGCATTAATGCCATCTTGAATTACATCGAAATGGTCGTATTGCCATCCGGGGGTTGAATTAGTGTAGTCATCATCGACGTACACAATTGTTGGTATTGATGGCCCCCATGGATGTGCTAGAGGATATAAATCCTGATTACTTCCACCTAGAATACCATATGGCAAATCAACAATACCATCGCTATTATTATCATAGGCACCTTCACTAGGGTCATCAAAATCTGACCAATAATTCCCCCCTGACGGATACCCATCATCCCATATGTTAGTTGCTCGATCGTATGCCTGCCGAATGTTATCAATGATATTGTTATGGAATATTGTATTGAAACTTGAATATGATGAAGTATTGATACCGTCATTACCATTATTGCTGATGGTATTATTGGTAATCGTATTATTACTATTACTAGTTGAAAAAAGATGAATGCCATTCTTATTGTTTGAGTGTATAGTATTATTCATAAACATGTTGTGGTTTGAATATTGGATAAGAACACCATCGTTTGAATTGTCAGAAATAGTATTATGTGAGATGATATTGTAAGTACCACTATAACATGTTATACCAACTTGGTTTGAAAGAACGGTATTAAAAGTAAGTGTATTATTATTGCTACTGCTCATTAGTAATAAACCCTCATTACTGTTGTTAAACACATTATTGTTTTTAATTGAGTTAAATTTAGAAAAATAATAAATATTGATTCCCATACCATTTGAATATATTGCATTATAGTGTATATTATTAAAATTACATGTCTCGAGTCTGAGACCGTTATCATCATTATTATTTATTGTATTGTTTACAATTGTATTATAATTGCAATTAGTATAGAGATAGATACCATGATTGCCATTTGAGCCAATAGTATTATTTTTTAGTAAATTGTTGCTTGAACCTTGAGAATGTATTCCATAATAATTGTTGTTTAATACCGTGTTATAAATAATATTATTATCATTACTAGACTGTTCTATCCGTATTCCATAACCACATGTTGAAATGGTATTGTTCAAAATGCTGTTATTGCTACTCCCATCTGACACAGTAATTCCCGACATTTTATTGTGGTAAAAATCGTTATATATAATTGTTGAGTTTTTTGTATTATAAAAATAGATACCTTCCAAATTATTTTCTAATGTTTGGTTTTCTATTGTAATGTTATTGCAATTAATACAATAGATCGTTCCAGCGTGATACGATTCATCAATTTCTATATCAGAATCACTTATTAAATAGTAAATTGGTTTGCCATCGACAGTATTACTAGTATCGATATCCTGAATCCAATGATAACTATAGCTAACCATTTGAGCTCCGAAGTTGTAACTGTTGTTATTCATGCGGTTATTTCTTAATATATTATTGTATGGTGTCCAGTAAAGGTAGATACCTAAGTCGCTGTTATTATGTGCGACATTGTTTGTGATATTATTATATCTTGCATCAGCGTGTATGACAATCCCATATGTATTATGTGATACTGAATTATTTTTAATAGTATTATAATTTGCATATCCAATGTATATGCCACAAGTATTGTTTGTTGCATCAATGTCTGATATAACACAATTATCTGCTGACACATAGACACCAGCAAAATAAAAAGTACTACCAAAAACTCCTGTTACAGTGAAACCTTGAAGGATGACATTATCTGAAAATATTTTAAAAACACAGGTGGAAGTTGTTGCTGTTTGAATGGTACAGTTTGCCGATCCATTCTCAGACTTTATTGTCACGGTTTTGTTATGCAGATAAATATTCTCAATATAATACCCATCTCGAACGATAATAGTATCACCGTTACTAGCATTATCGACTGCAGCTTGGATCGTTGCAAAAGTATCAGGAACCCAAATTGTACTTTTAGTATCTTGTTCATTATGAGCAGTTCCAGATATGCAAATGCTTCCCATTAATAACAATAAAATCAAAATACTTGTTTTTTGACTTTTAAACATAAGAAGCCCTCCAATTGTCGCCTCCACATATGAAAACTATAAGATGTTATTTAAATATTTCTTAAAATTGATAAAAATTTTATAAAACAAATATGGTATTTTGATAATTTTTAAGACAAAATCATAATATTTTTGACCATAACTTGATCATAAATGAGTTTCAAATCCTCAACACTTTGACCGTTATAATGAAATGTATCAACATCCCCCGAATGACCCATCAATATCTTTTTAATGGAGGTTGGGCCACCCCTCCGATCCCATTGCTGAGAGAAGTATTTCCGCAAATCCTTTACCCGAATAGGAGCAGTCCGAAATATCCGTTCGATATGCGGCTTTCCAAAGAGATTGGTTAAAAGACAACCATTATTGAAAAATGTAAGATAATCAGCCAATGCCACTTGCGCCTCAGCACTGAAGAAAGTGATTCGAGATTTGCCTGTTTTTACCGTATAACCATTGTCAGGGTCATGACGAATACTGACCACACAATTATTCATGTCGATATCGTTTTGATCGAGTTGGTACATTTCCTCAGGGCGCATTCCACTTGAAGCACCGAGCAAGATTAACGCTTTCATTTGCTTTTCATACGGATGGCTTTTAAAGTAAGCAAGTGCCTCCTGTATCGTATCGTGAGCGATACGTTTAGGGAGCTTGACTGGTTCAGGTGGAGGTTTGATATAGGCTGCCCATTCCACGTTTTGCTGCTCTAAAAATAGGCGTATTTGATAGGCTCGTTTGCGATAGCTACAAAGTGAATACTGCTCCTTTAATTCTTCGAGATACTTGTAGGTCTTGACCTCATCAAAATTCCAGTCAACATACTCGAGGTAGTCTTCAAGCCAACACTGTATGTCACTGGCCCAATCGGCACTGATCCCTCCTGTAAGCCGTCTGAGGATATACGTATCCAATACGGGTTGGGCCAGAGCACTGCTCGAGTTATATACCGGCCTTCTAAGCCATTGATCGCGGGTTCGAATCCCGCCACGTCCGTTCTCTTTGTATGAAAGGTTATTAAAAATGTTTGAGGGAGGTATGAAAATTACTGGAATGGTATAGGTTATGGTGGCTCAGAATTAATAAGTTCAAACATATTAAAATAATAAACCTGATTGTAACATGCTAAAGTTTCATTCTTTGCAAAACTTATGACCATATCGCCAGTTTCTGGGCAACAAACCCATTGACATAGACAATGTAAGAATCCATAATTAAAATCTCTAAACTTTTTCATAACGAAATCTGTATTGCCAACATATTCATCGCGAAGGAGAGACATCGTCTCATTCAAATCTAATGAACCATGTCTTTTTTCAATCTCCTTACTTAATGCTTTATAGTGCGTCCAAGCTATAAACATATAACTTGTGCCTAGTAAAAAGCATAAAAATCCAAAGAATCCGCCAGGATTATAACGAAGTCTATTATGTTCTATAGCAGCACATTCTGGATCAATATATTGAGGTACTCTTCTTATAACATCCTTTATTTGCCAAAATGGCTTGAGCCCTTCTATTGGGTCATCCCACGTCCCAACATATGAGATATTAGCAGATTGGTCAAGAGCGTATCCAATTGGTACATTCGCGTCAGAGAGAACAAAATTTGTTCCGCAGGTCCGATTTGATATCAATATATTTATTGCTTCATTACTTGTGGATGCATAATCCAAAACCATTCTCATTCGAATCCACGGACAAATGCCATAAAAAGTGACATCTTTAGTGACGCACGTGTTTTCCCCTATGGCAATACCTTGTTCGTTAATTCCGCTCCAACTCCCTATTGAACCAGCGAATTCAGGAACTAAAGACGCATACCCAACATCAGGATTTCGGACAATCATTATGATATTCTCATAAAGAGGTGTCCCTGTATCTGGATCGTATAAAAATAAATACCAATCCAAACTTCTTACATGATACAGCTTTCCATCTACTGTAGCATCCCCCCAAAGAGATATCTCACAACAAGCATCTTCAGCTATAACATTAAACACGGCCGGCATGGTTGTCAATACACTGATATCCTCAAAGGACATCCCTGAGCCATCTGCCATTCCCTGGATTTCATCCATGTATTCATCTGGCAGATGATCATTCATTATATCCCATATATCTAAGAGTCTCTCATATGTGTAACCCTTGTCTTCAAATGCAAATAGCTGAGTACGCATACTTTCACCAATCTCGTTCTTTAGAAAATATCCGTGTTGATACCCCATCTCATAATTGGTCCCGCTCAGGTGAAGAATGGTAATTCCATCGCGTTTTTCTATCCATCCACCTTCAAGAAGGTTGTGGGTATCAAGAGCGTGTATTCCAATAGGTAGGGTAGTACTGAGTAGTAATGCAGAAAATAAAATACCAATGAGTTTGTTTTTCATTTTTCTCCCTAAAAAATGATTTTTATAATATTTATATCAAGAGCCGAGTATTAATATCTACTCGTTGAAGTTTATTCGCAAAACTATAATAATACTTGATATGTGTTAAATACATCAGAAATAGATTCATTGTAATAATCAGTTTTCATGGATTATTTCTGAGCGATGTTGAGTAAAAGTAAGGTATAATGATATATTTCTAGTTCTAAACTTCTGAAACTTGACTTATTTTAATTATAGGTTTCATATATAACGAAACGATAAAAGCCTTAGGTTAGGCAAATCATACTTGTATGCTTTGATTTTAACGCTTATAATTTTGCCAGCTTATGTGGCATCTAACCTGTGCTCATGATCTTAAGAAATTCACCTATTAAAGTAATATATGTATTTTTAATGCAGTATTTGATATTTTAAATTCTTTTGATCAAATGCTTGTGTAATTATTCTTATTTGTTCTTCACCTAATGTTTGTAATGTTAATGTAATCTTCACATAGCCGACTGGAACAGATGTTGTACCTCTATCGTGAGAAATTGATTGAACATTTCCACCTTGATTTGATATTATTGTCAGGATATCTCTCAGAATCTTAGGTTTATCATTTGCAATGACTGATATCTTTGCTAACAGTTTATTTTTCATCATCCCTCGTTCTATTATTTGTGAAAGGAGTGATAAATTAATGTTGCCACCGCTTAGCAGTGCAACTATGTTTTTTCCCCCCGATATTGACACTTTTTTACTTAGAATTGCAGCAAGCGATGTTGCTCCAGCTGGTTCAACAACGAGTTTGGCTCTCTGCAACAGTAAATAAAGGGCATTGGAAATTTCCTCATCAGTTACTGTGACAACATCATCAACATATCTTTTAGCTGTACTGTACGTTAAATCACCTGGTGTTTTTACAGCTATTCCATCAGCAATTGTATTTATACTTTTTAAAGGAATGATCTTTTTCTTTTCCAAGGATTGTTTCATCGACTGCGCACCTTCAGCTTCAACCCCAAAAACCTTAACATTTGGTTTCAATGTTTTTAGAGCGAAGGCAACCCCTGATATTAGCCCTCCACCCCCAATTGGAACGACAATTGCATCAGTGGTTTTTAAATCCTCAAAAACTTCAATACCTATTGTTCCTTGGCCTGCGATAACATGCTCATCATTAAAAGCATGGATGAGTGTCATATCATTTGTGGTGGCGTATTCTGTTGCTGCCAAATACGCATCGTCATAGGAATTACCTTTAAGAATAACATTTGCTCCATATGATTTTGTAGCTATAATTTTTATTGGAGGTGTATAAATCGGCATAAAAACAGTACTTTTGACATTTAATAAAGTAGATGCATATGCAACACCTTGAGCATGATTTCCCGCTGAAGCGCATACAACGCTACCTTTTTTTTCTTTATCAGTTAAATGATAAATCTTGTTATAGGCTCCCCTAATCTTGAAAGATCCTGTGGTTTGAAAATTTTCTAGTTTAAGATACACATTTTTTTTTGTTAACTTAGAAAAAGTTTTTGATTTTTGAAGGGGTGTGTGCTTTATTACTGGTTTAATAATGTCATACGCTTTTAAGATATCCTTAAAATAGAGCATAAATTTCACCTACATTAATAAATTTAAAAAGTCTTGTGTCTTCATTCCTTCTTGTAAACCCAATTTTCTTGCATTTTCTGATACTTCTACAATTGTTGAGTCAAGCGCTTCTTCAAAATTCTTTATGCCCGTTACTCTTCCTGCAATATCCCCAAGTTTGTTCGCTGTGTTCATATTAAGATATCCACACATTACATATCCTTTTTTTGCCTGCAAGACAATAAGAGGCGCATTATTCAATTCGATAATGGATCCTATTATCTGACCTTTTTCTAGTTTTATTTTTTTTCTATTCATATCTCTTCCCTACCGCATGCATTTATTTTCAAAATATGGAGATACTATGTACTGATCGTCTCAATAAATACATTGTTCTTTTAAAGTGGATAAGAACCTTTTAAAATATTTTTAAAAAGGCTCATCCAATGTATTTTTCCTGCCAAAGTAAGTATCTTACTTAAACTTTCAATTATACTCATTTCATGGGGAGCGTTATCTTTATTTCATGACAGATTTCTTCAGGATATTATTGTAGCGGCTGGGAATACTGCGTGGTCTGAAACAACGTTGAAGACCCG